>Ga0255058_10000013_pt1 | contig 104972 bp, 79 predicted proteins | sample Cases_109_9_MG_FD_188637 | JGI IMG/M metagenome (GOLD analysis project Ga0255058, IMG submission 188637) | Seawater microbial communities from Amundsen Gulf, Northwest Territories, Canada - Cases_109_9 | ecosystem: Environmental > Aquatic > Marine > Gulf | place: Canada: Northwest Territories...
TTGGACCATGGCCTTGAAAGTGAGAAGGAAAGAATTGCTTCGGGAAAGCCGGCGGTGGGAAACATTACCTTGTCCGCCTATCATCAGGGAGAGAGCATCAGGATCGAAATCAGGGATGATGGCAAAGGTTTAAACAAAGAAAAGGTTTTGGAAAAGGCTAAACAGGCGGGAATTGTTAAAGAAGATATTGCTTTGAGCGATGATCAGATTTTTGGTTTTATCTTTCATGCGGGATTCTCGACGGCAGATAAAGTAACAAATGTTTCCGGCCGGGGAGTGGGTATGGATGTGGTAAAGAAGACCATGGAAAAATTAAGGGGCAAGATCAAAGTGTCCAGTAAACCGGGCAAAGGGAGCGTCTTTTCTCTGCAATTACCCATGACAACCTCTATCATTGAAGGGCTGGTTTTTCGCATTGGAGAAACTAAATTTATTGCGCCGCTGCTTTCAGTGCGTCAGACGGTAACCCCCCGAAAGGATGAGCTTCAAAGCATTCATGACAGAGAGGGGCAATGTTTTCTCTACCAAGGAAAGCTTCTGCCCATTTTAAAGCTTTACGAGTATTTCCAAATTGAGCCCAGCATTAAAGACCCTTCCAAAGCCATGATCATCATTGTGGGGAATGGGCAGGAAAGTTTTGGGTTAATGGTGGATGAACTGCTTCACAAACAACAGGTGGTCATAAAAAATGTTAAAGACCGCTTTAATGATCTTAAGGGCATAAGCGGCGGGACCATTCTGGGAAGTGGTCAGGTAGGTTTTATATTGGATCCTGATGAAATCGTGCAACAGATGGAAAAGTAGATCCAAATTACAGTCCAAAAAGGAGGTGAAACTTATGGGTGAAATAGAAGGTTTGTTTGATCAATCAGGAGGAAAACTTCTGACTTTTATGCTTGGAAAGCAGGAATACGGAATACAGATTCTAGAAGCGAGAGAAGTGGTCGGGATGATGCATATTGATCCTGTTCCACAGACTCCGGACTTTATGAAGGGGGTGATTAACCTCAGAGGCAAGATCATCCCTGTGATAGACCTCAGGTCAAAGTTCAAGATGGAGAAGACGAAATACACCAAGGATACCTGCATCGTAGTGGTCGATATCAAAGGGAAGATGACTGGAGTTATTGTTGATTTTCTTTCAGGGGTCGTTACTACAGAAAAAGAGGATTTTGAGGATTCTCCGGAATTGGGATCGAATATCCAGACCGATTTTATCATTGGTATGGCAAAGCTTGAAAAGAGGGTGATTATAGTCCTCGATATGGGGAAAATCCTCTCCAATGAAGAGCTTTTGGAGGTCCATTCCAGCGCTGCATAATTTTTAACACTTTAACAGGTAGAGAGATTCTCGAATTAGAATGATTAAATTAAGTAATAGTTACTAGTTTTATAAAACAATTATTTAAATATAGAAAAGAGGAGTAAATCTAATGTTTAAAAACATGAGGTTAAGCACAAAGCAGATCGGGGGCTTTCTTCTCGTCAGCGTGATCCTGCTCGCTGTGGGCCTGGTCGGCTATACAAGTATGGCTCAAATATCAGATAAGTTGGATTCCCTTGTAAAATCAACGCCATTAGTTGATGCCGCTATGGAGATGAAATTAGCCGTCGTCACTGATCAGCAGATGATTATGGAGATGCTGGCATCAACTAATAAGGAGCAGCTGGACGAGATTTGGGGTAAACATGAAAAGGCCGTTATTGAATTCGATACCTATGCGGATGCCATTCTAAAGGGGGCCAAAACAGCGGAAGGGACAATTTATGCGACCGATAGCGATGTGTTGAAAAGGATAGTAAGGGAGGCTGATGGATTTCATAACAATGAATTTCAGCCTAGAATCAAAAAGATATATAACCTAATGCTGGAAGAATATGCTTTAAATAAACAGGCCAAAGAAAACATGAGAAAGTTTGAAAAGGGCTTTGATAAGATTTTAGGTTTTGGGGAAGATTTTGAAGGGATAGTCAAAAATAGGATTGCTGAGAGATTGGCTGAAGGAGCCTCCGCTGAGGAGATTTTAGACAATGAAAATACCTGGGCAGATGTGGCTATGGAGATTAAAACTACCATTGTCTTAAGCAGGGTTAATATTGAAGAGTATGTGCAGAGCTTTGAGGCAGATGCTCTTGATGATATCGAAAGAGATTATTTGGAAAGTATTGAAGAATTTGACGCCTGGATTAATGCGCTCTTGAATGGGGCGGTTACTAAAGATGGAAAAGTTGCTCCGATTAATGATCCTGAGTTGAGGGCCATGGCGGTTGCAATGGATAAACTGCATAATGAGGAGTATCAAGAAAACGCATCAAAAATAATAGAAATGCAAAAAAGAATTGCCGTTATTAAAGCCAATCGAAGCATCTTTGATCGTGAGGCCGATGAAATAGGCGGCAAAACAGCGATAATGCTTGGTGAAATTGAGGAAACAGCAAGAAATGAAATTAATAGCGCCAGGGAAGCCGCACAGAATATCACATCATCAGCTTCCATTCAGCTAATCTTATGGATTATTGGCGGATTTGTCGTCTCAATTTTTCTTGGAACTTTTATCAGTCAAAGTATCACCAGGCCAATCAATAAAATAATTTATGATCTTGAGAACGGTTCAGCGCAGGTAACTTCCGCTTCAAGTCAAATTTCCCAGTCGAGTCAACAGCTTTCTTCAGGGGCCGCCGAGCAAGCCGCGTCTCTGGAAGAATCTTCTTCCGCGCTTGAGGAGATAGCGGCCCAGGCTAAACAGAATGCCGATAGCGCATCCAATTCTGCCGACGCTGTCAAGGATATGGCTACCGCAGTGAAGCAAACCTCAGAAAACTCCGGGGTTGCCAATAAACTTGCCGGTGAATCCAGATCGGCCGTGGAAGAGGGCGCGAAATCCATGGAAGAGATTGCCACTTCAATGGGAGAAATAAAAACCGGAAGCGACAAGATTACCGATATCATAGAAGTCATAAACGAGATAACCCAGCAGACTAAAATGCTGGCCACAAACGCCGCTATTGAGGCGGCCCGGGCCGGAGATCAGGGAAAAGGGTTTGCCGTGGTGGCTGACGAGGTGTCTAAATTGGCGGAAAACTCCAAGACCTCGGCCAAGGAGATTGCCGGCCTTATCAAAGAAAGCTCTCTCAAGGCACAGTCTGGCAATGAAATGGCCGAAAAAGGCCGGAAGGCAATGAAGAATATTTTGGAAAAATCCATAAAGCTTGCTGATCTCGTATCAGAGATTAGCTTAACGGCGGAAGAACAGTCTGGCAAAGTGGGTAAAGTAGACGAAATGGTTGAGGGTATTAACAAGGCCTCCGATCAGCAGGCCAATGGTGTGGACCAGGTAACTAAGGCAATTACCCAGATGGACCAGGTCACTCAGCAGAATGCGGCTAATTCAGAAGAAACTGCCGCGGCCGCCGAGGAATTGACTTCCCAGTCCGAATCTTTGATGGGTATCGTAACTGAATTGGCCGGTATTGTTGGGGGAAAGAATGGCGGGAAAGGTGATGATGGCCGTAAAGTTCATGCCGTTACAAAGGACCATAAAAAACATGCCTTAGGAGATTCCAGTCTTCACCATTTGGAATTTAGGAAATCTGACTATAGAAAAATGGCATTAAACTCTGCTTATTCGAAAGGGCATACAGGGTCCACGGAAACTTCAGAGGGCCATGGGAAGCCATCTGTTAGACCTCCTGAAGAGATCCCGATGAAAGGTGATTTTAAGGAGTTTTAATATGGCAAACCAAAAATTTTTTATTACACCATCTGTTTTTGATTTTCTAACCTGCCGATTGAGAGATCGGCAGGCGCCTTTGGCAAATTAGCTGTAAACCCCGTTAGAGAACTATGTTCTCTAACGACTATAGATGGTGGCATTTGACCCGTTAGAGATAGGGAACGATCCAAGATAGTTTTAAAAGTAGGCGCATTATTTTACCAATGGTTTCCGTAAACTCTAACGGGTCCAATGCCACCATCTAAAAGGAATGACCTATTCCACCGACAGGAGTCGGTGGCTTTCTCTAACGGGGTAAACCTTAATCTGTTCTCAGTTTTTTATAACCATGAATTCAGAACTTCATAACAAAATGGAGCTCTGAGTCTGCTAAAAGGGCGTTAAATTAGAAAAAGGTCTTGTTGTAAGTTCCTATTGCCATGGCCACAGAAATGATTTTAATTTTATTATCCTGTCTGCATAGTTAACCTGGCAGACCTTTTCTTCATTAAATAAGGAGTAAAAAAAAAATGAAAAGGCGCTTCCAAAAACTTAGTAATATTTATTTTCTCTGCGTTTTAATTGGATTTTTTATAAATCTGGCCCTGGTTTCTAACAGCATGGCCTTTGTAAATTCCGGAGAACCATTCTCTCAATGGAACTCTTTACTTGGAGATACGAACATTGATAAAGTTGAAGGAATATCTCTTGAGTTCGTTTATACAGGGGAAGTTTTTGGAAACTTTTCCGGAGGTATGGAAACAGGCAGTAGGTATATGGCAAATATCGATTTAACCCTGACAGTGGATACTGAAAAAGCAGGATGGTGGCCAGGTGGAACATTTTTTATCTATGGATTAAATAACCATGGCAGCGATGACGGCGATTTTTCAGGAGATCTTGTAGGAGACCTGCAAACGGTCAGTAATATTGAGGCATCTGATCATTGGCGTCTCTATGAAGCATGGTATGAACAGATTTTTTTTGATGGCATTTTTTCCCTGTTGCTGGGATATCATGATCTGAATTCTGAGTTTGATGTGACTGAATATGGAGGATTATTTTTAAATAGTTCCTTCGGCATTGAACCGGATATTTCCGCAAATGTTCCGGTTTCAATTTTTCCCGTTGTTGCTCCTGGAATCAGGATTAAATTACAGCCCAACGATGCATTTTATTTTCAGGCCGCCGTTTATGATGGCAACCCGGGGGACCAGGATGTGAACACTAATGGTCTGGAATTCAGATTGTCTTCCAGTGATGGCGCTATGTCCATTTACGAAATGGGCTACAGCATTGGTCAGGATACCTTGCCGGGCACATATAAAGTCGGAGGCTGGTATAATACAGCAAATTTTCCGGATGTGGTGACAGGGAACCCGCATAGCAGGAATTATGGCTTTTATTTTATAGCCGACCAGTTAATCTTTTCTGAACACCCTGAAAGTGACCAAGGACTAGGATTATTTGTTCAGATAGGAAATGTCCCGGATGATCGAAACATGGTAGATTTATATGTTGGAGGAGGAGTAAATTATCATGGGTTGCTTCCCGGTCGCGAGGAAGATGATTTTGGAATAGCCGTAGGCCATGCGTCAATAAGTAATAAATTGGTCGGACCTGGAGTGGATTCGGCAGAAACCGTATTTGAAATCACTTATCTGGCAAATTTGCTGCCCTGGTTTTCTATTCAGCCTGACTTTCAATACATTATTAACCCCGGCGCCGATCCTGCTGTAAAAAATGCCTTGGTTGGCGGTTTGCGCTTTGGAATTGTGGTTAAATAGTTTTTCCATAAAAATTATGATCAAAGGATTGTTGGATTAATAAAGGCAGTGCTATGAGTGAGAAAAACCACCTATAGAGTGAGTGAGGAATTTCAAAATAACCTAAAAATGATATTAAATATCACAAATTAAATCGAAGGGATGAAATAATGCAACATAGAGCAAAAGTAATTTGGTTATGGTTTATTTTATCAGGCTTATTTTCAACATTGGCAATCGGGGCTCCCTTTAGAGAATATCCCATAGGAGAAAGCATTGAAATAAACCAGTTGGAAATTGCCGCGGTATGGCTCCCGCCTGTGAAGATGGACCATACAAAAAACATGGAGGATTTGAAAAAGAGAAAAAATGGAAAGGTCATCCATCTCGAAGCTGATATTCATTCAACGGCAGGAAATGAAAATGGCTTCGGAGCCGGTGAATGGGTCCCAAATTTAACGGTGAGTTATAAAATCAGTAATAAGGATGGAATGGTAGTCAGGGGACAATTATTTCCCATGGTAGCAAAAGATGGTCCCCATTATGGAGCGCAGATTTTCCTGCCCTTCGATAATTACAAACTGATTTTCCATATCAAACCTCCTGACAGCAAAGAGTTTGGACGGCATACTGATCCAATTACTGGAGTGGCTCCATGGTGGAAACCTTTTGATGCCACTTGGAGTTTTAACTTCAAAGGAGCTAATAAATAACCATCCCGATTAAACCATTTAACAGGGACATGAAAAATTCTTGAATGAAAATAGAGGATTTTTATGAGAACAAATAATGTTTTGGCGAAGGAATATTCGGTAAAAATTATGCATAACACAAATGAAGTTAGAGTTTATGAAATGATGGAAAAAATAATGGAATTGACGGAATACCGTGAAATTTGTTCTTGCAGTATCTGCCTTGGAGACATTTATGCCATTACCCTCAATTCGCTTCCGCCCCATTATAAACACTCTTTGACGGTTGATCTGCATAGGGAACGCATTCAAGATAAGGAAATTGAGATTAAAGTTGTTAAGGCAGTTGAGAGGGTCAGAAAAAAGCCTAACCATCCTTAATTTTAATCTGTATTGATTGATTCTTTTTGAGGCAAACTCTCTCATGGGGGCGCCTTTGAAAAGAATTGATGAGTTCAGGTTAATAATATATTGCCATTATCAATGACAACAAATAATTCTGAAATTAAATTAGGTGTGGGGGATCTGGCGGTCTCAATTAAACCAAATGAGTCAATAAAGACCTTTGCCCTGGGTTCATGTGTTGCGTTGTTTTTACTAGATATTGAATCCGGCGCCGTGGGGATGGGGCATATTGCTTTACCTAATTCAAAAACCGCTCCTGAAAAGGCAAGAATACTTCCTGGCTATTTTGCGGACACGGGTATTTCAGCTTTAATTGCTAAAATGGCCAGATGGGGTTTCAAGGGAAATTATAGAAGACTGAGAGCAAAAATTACAGGCGGATCCCATTATGTGGACAGAGCTGATTACTTTATGATTGGGAAAAAGAATGTTTCGGCCATAAAAAAAATATTGGAAAATAATAAGATAAAAATTGTGGGAGAAGATGTGGGTCTCACCTTTTGTCGCACTGTAAAGGTTAATGTAGGCACTTTCAAAGTGACTTTATCCTCTCCCGGGAAAAAAGATTGGTATTTATAAGAATTAGATATTAAAGGACCCGTTAAAATTTTGATTTGAGGTTGAGTTTATTTAGTAACAATTTTTTCGAAGGAGGTCAAATGGTGGATACAAGCATGAAAATTTTACTTGTGGATGATTTTTCCACTATGCGGAAAATTATCAAAAATCTGTTACGCAAGTTAGGTTATCAGGATGTTCATGAGGCCGAAAATGGAGAAGTCGCATTGGAAATGCTAAAATCTGATAATTTCAATTTTATTATTGCGGATTGGAATATGCCTAAAATGAGCGGTTTGGATTTGCTTAAAACCATAAGGGAGGATGAAAAATACAAGGACACTCCTTTTATGATGGTTACCTCAGAGGCGAACAAAAACAATATTATTGATGTCATTGAAGCTGGGGCAGATGATTATATTGTAAAACCTTTTAATGCGGATACTCTGCAAGAAAAATGTAAAACAATATTGAATCAGTTGGGTAAAACATAAAGCGGCCAGGGGGCCGCAACCAAAAGGAGCTGCCGCCCAGTGAACTAACAGAAAAAACTTACCAAAAAGCCAAGTTTTTACAGAGTAATAATATAAATATTAACTAAAGGAGATTCCATGAAAGCCAAATATATTCATCCCTTTTTAACCGCGACAGTTAACGTCCTTAAAACTATGGCCTCAATGGAACCTGCTCCTGGGAAGCCCTTTATTAGTGAAGAAAAAAAAACCATGGGAGATGTTTCTGGCATTATTGGTTTTACTGGAGATACGCAGGGGGTCATGGTTGTTAGCTTTACAAAAGAATGCGCCCTGAAGGTGGTGTCCACCATGTTAATGGAAGATTTCACCGAGATTGATAATGAAATTAATGACGCTGTTGGCGAGATTACCAATATGATCTCAGGTGATGCCAGGAGGCAACTTGAGGGGTTAGGAATGACCATTCGTGCTGGGATCCCCACGGTGGTATGTGGAAAAGGCCATGAAATTACATCTATATCCAATGGATCCTGTCTCGTAATCCCTTTTAATTGCGACGGGCTGGAGTTTTTTGTTGAGGCCTGCTTTGAATCTGGTTAGGGTTTGATAAGGGGGGTTGGGGGAAGGATTCCCCCAAACCTGAAATAGGTAAATTGTCTTAAGAGATTCATACCGATGCAATAGTAAAGTCCATGGATGCTTTTGCAAAATCCGAAGGATTTTGCGCACGAACCCACGTGCGGAAGCACGGGGAGTTTCACTTTTCTACTTGCCTCCACTTTTTATTTGGGCATTTTCTATCTGTTGCCTTATCTTTTTGAGTATGGTTTAGGGGTTTATATGATAACCATAAATCCTAAAAAGAGTTTAAGGATAGAGGTTTTTCTTTATCTTTTGTTAGGTTCTTTTATTCCCGCTTTGATCATTCTGTTAATTTCTGCAAAACAACTTCAAGAAAACCTACATACAGCATTAATGAGTAAGACAAAAGGAGGGAGGGAAGTAGCTTATGCCGATTTAAATTCTCTGGTCAATGGTTTTAAATCGAGTATAACCGCGCTATCCAAAGAGGAGTTTTAATTAGAATTTATAGAATCCGGAGAAGAAGCACATGAGAATCTGGCGCTATTTTTGGCTCATAGAAAACGAACCACGGCTTCAGAAAAAGTTGTTATTTATAATAATAACGGTTCAATGCTTGTTTCCACAGATAAAGAAAAAATATTAAAACTTGATGAGGATTTGTTGGACAGAATTGAAAGAAAAAAAGAGGAGAAAATACCGGTACTTGTCAGGTTCAGCATAGATCAAGAAAGGGGATTCAGGCTGGATGCGTATGCGCCGGTTGTAGAACCTTTTTATAAATATCTGAAAGGCATTTTGCGGGAGACTATCTTTTTAGACAAGAAATTTATAGAAGAAGTCAAACATAAAATAGGACTTGAAGTCGGTTTGTTTCATCAAAATAAAGCGCTTATCCATACCTCTTCCACTTCTCCAGTAATTGATTCTTCAATCTTTGGCGAGCTGATTAAAACAAGAAAAGATACTATCCAGAATACTCTTTTCATGGGGAATATATCCTATCACACTTTGCTGGTTCCTGTTTTAAACGAGGATGGAACGGTATTCGGCGCCATAGGATTACTTGCTTCTGAAGAGTTTATAAACCGGAATCTAAGATTGATACAGGTAATCTTTATTATTGCTCTTCTGGGAATTATTTTCTTCTCTTTTGTGGTAAGCCATACATCAACAAACAGGATAATTAAACCCATATCCAATGTTGTAAAAGCATTACGTGGAATTGCTGAGGGGGATCTGCGCCAAAGGATAAAAATAGAGACTGAAAACGAAATAAGTGAACTGTCGCACTCTTTTAATTCAATGGCCGAAGACTTGCAAAGCAAAACTAAACTTGTTCAATTGTTGCAAAAAATAGCTGTTGCTTCTAACGAGGCCTCAACCATGGAAGATGCCTTGCAGATCTGTATTGACAAAATATGTGCATATACCGGGTGGCCCGTCGGACATGTTTACATCCTTGATCCAACCGGAAAGCTTATTCCCTCTGCGCTCTGGCATCTTGAAAACCCTCAACGATTTGAAACATTTAGAAAAATCACTGAAGTTACTCCATTTAATTCGAAAATTGGGCTGCCGGGGCGGGTATTGGCAAATGGCAAGCCCTCCTGGATTACAGATGTAAACAAAGACCCGAATTTTCCCAGGACAAAATTAGCAAATGATATTAACGTTAAGGCTGGTTTTGCTTTTCCAGTGTTGGAGGGTAAAAAGGTTGCAGCGGTATTGGAATTCTTTTCCGAGGAGGCTAAAGAACCTGACGAGGTTTTATTAGAAACTATATCAAACCTTGGCGCCCAGCTTGGGCGGGTGACCGAGCGGAAACGGGCAGGGGAGGAGACGCAGAAAATGCAGATAAAAATGCTTGCTTCATCAAAGCTAGCCACTCTTGGGGAAATATCGACGGGAGTTGCCCACGAGATTAATCAGCCCCTTACCTATATCAGCAGTTTAATACAGAGTCTTACAAGGGACCTTAAAGATAAAGAGCGTTCCATTGATGAAGCGAAGCTGGAAGAAAGATTGAAATTTGCCACGGGTCAGGTTAATAGGATCGTTTCTATCATCAACCATTTACGCACCTTTGGCAGGCAATATGATGTACAGATGGAAAAGGTCGACCTTGGGAGTATACTGGAGAACACCCTTTTGCTTTTGGGGGAAAGAATACGTTTAAGAAATATTAGACTGGTTCGGAACATTGAGGAAAATCTGCCCATGGTTTGGGGCAACCAAAACCAGTTGGAGCAGGTATTTGTCAATTTGTTTCAGAACGCCATTGAAGTATTTGAAGATAAAAAAGAAAACGCCGAGATTAGAGTGGGTATTTCCAGATTGGATAGCAGAGGAGAGGTACAGGTAAAATTTACCGACAATGGCCCGGGGATTGAGGAATCGATCAGGGAAAAGGTATTTGAGCCTTTCTTTACCACCAAGGAGCCGGGCAAAGGGACCGGATTAGGACTCTCTATTATATATGGTATTATACAAGAACATAAAGGTGACATTACCTGTGAGTCTGTAATAAATAAAGGGACTACTTTTACTGTTAAAATACCTTTAGAGAAAAGAAAGGTGTAGAATTTCAAAGGGTGCAGGCATCAGGGGAAAGGGCGCCGGATGAGATTTGAGTAGGGGCTGTTCCTCGAACAGCCTTAAATGCCCTAACCCCCCCCTTACTAAAGGGGGGGTCGAGGAACGAGCCCTATTATTAGGAGGAGCCAAAAATTGTGACCAAAAAACAAAATTTCCTAATACCAATGAAAAAGCAAAAAATCTTGATCATTGATGACGAGCAGCCAGTAAGAGAGGCTATAAAAGATCTTTTAGACGGGGAAGGTTACGATATTTTCCTTGCGGAAAATGGAAAAGAAGGTTTATCTCTTTTTAAAAAGGTTTCACCCATATTAGTCATTCTTGATCTAAAAATGCCTGTTATGAATGGCGCTGAATTTTTGCAACATATTAAAATATCTCCCTTAGATCCTTACTCCGTTATTGTATTGACAGGGCATGGTGACGATGAAGATGTGAAAGAATGTTTTAATCTTGGGGTTAGCGTATTTTTCAGAAAACCTTTTAATTTCTATGAACTTAATGGTTTGATAAGACATTCTATCGCCCTCAAACAGGGAGAGAGAGAATTGAAAAAACATCGCGATCATCTTGATGATCTGGTAAAAGAACGTACTACAGAACTGGAAACAATAAACAAACAATTGTGCCTTGGTTTTGAAGCAAGTAGAGCTTTAAGTAATGAAGTAAGCATGAATGATCTTTTTCAGTTGATATTGAGCTCAGCGCTAAACCAAACCAACGTTGCCCGGGGTTCTCTGATGATTATGGACGAAAAAAATGAAGAATTAATAATACAAGCATTCGAAGGAATAGAAGATAAGATAGCTAAAAACGTTCGGATAAAAATAGGAGAGGGAATTGCTGGAAGGGTTGCTAAAGAAGGGAAACCAATATTGGTATCCAATATTTCTGATAACCCTGTTTATAAAAATCTCTCTCTCCATTTGCCCGAAAAGTCATTTATAAGTTACCCTTTACTGGCACAGGAGACGGGTGAATCTTTATCTATTCCCTTGAATATAAAGAAGAAGGTGATAGGAGTTCTTAACTTGACTAAGCCAGAAGGATGTAAACCCTTTTCCGAAGGAGACCTTCATCTACTTTCAATCCTTGCCAGTCAAGCAGCAATATCTATTGAAAATGCTAAACTGGTTGAAAACCTCGAAGATATATATTTAAGCACCATCAAATCGCTCACATTGATTTTAGAAGGGAAAAGCCAGTATACTCAAGGGCACTCAGAGCGAGTAACAGAATGCGCTGTAGAAATTGCTATAGAGATGAAATTGACTTCAAAAGAAATAAAAATTCTAAAAGATGGCGCTATTTTGCATGATATTGGCAAAATAGGGACAGGTGATGCTATCCTTAACAAACCAGGTAAACTTACAGCAGAAGAATATGAGGCTATAAAAAAACATCCAATAACTGGTTACAACATGCTAAAACCGATAAAACCCCTGCATGATTCTCTTCCCATTATCAAGAGCCATCATGAACGAATGGATGGCAATGGATATCCTGATGGTATGCTTGGAAAGGATATACCTCTCCTTGTGCGAATTTGTATCGTTGCTGACGCATACGATGCAATGATTTCTAACCGCCCCTATCGTAATGCATTAGAACAGGAAGGTATTTTTGCAGAATTCGAAAGAAATATCGGCACGCAGTTTGATAAAGAAGTGACTGCTGCCCTTATAAAGAAGAAGCTCCATTAAATCACATTTGACGTGGCAGAATTTGTCGGTTATTAATTTTTGGAGGGATACACCGCCTATTTTACTTTTTCCACACTTTTTGGTAGAACCTCTCAACTCCAGTGTAATTGACAGGAACCCAAATTTATTCCATAAAGCGGTTAATGGGCCGCAACCACAATTCGGCAGAGAAAGCCGAATTGGACGGATTCCGAAGGAAGGCCGCCCAGAGGGTTGAGCCCAGGGATGGGCGAAATCAAATAGGGCTGTCGCCCTGGGAACAAACAAAAAAACTTTCTCAAAAAAGAAGCTTTTACAGTGTAATAGTATAACATTCATCTAAAACAGCTTCTTCTTTTTAGGACTCATCATCCTTTTTCAGACTTAATACCCAGTCCTGAGCAACAACTTCAAGCCATTTATTAATCTTAAGTTTCTCAATATTTTTACTTACCTCTTTTATTGCTGCTTTAATTTGAAAGACCTAACCATATTTATCAATTCCTATTTAAAACTCAGATTCTTGGGGGAGGGTTTTATTTTTTTCTAAAAGTTCCTTTACTTTTTCACTGCATCTTTTGGATTGGCAAGAGCCACCTCCAATGCCTGTCTGATCCGCAATTTCCTTGAAACTTTTTGCCCCCTTACTTATTGCCTCTTTTATCTTGAAAAGTTTAATTCCTTTGCAAATACATCCAGGCCGATATTTTGCTTTGATGAGTTCATGTTTCATAGTTATTATGATTAATTGCCAACGTTATTATTCTTTATTTTTTTAAGGAACCATAATTTGAGAAAGGAGACCCCCGCCGATTTCATTTTTTTTTGCCCCGTTAGAGAAAGCCACCTACTTCCGTCTATGGTATAGATCATTCCATATAGATGGTGATTTAACGCCACCATCTATAATAGTTAGAGAATATAGTTCTTTAACGAGGTTTACCGAATAGACTGCTTTATTAGTGGGGAAAAGAGGCATCATGTTTGGCAATGCCAGCTTATTTTGAACGCTTTTTAGCCTTCGTAATAATAAAACTCGAACCTCTTTTTCGTTTTTTGAAGTAGGATAATAATATTTCAGCATCATGAAAAGGGAGAGTGACAAAGGAGAATTTATCGAGGATTTGAAGGTCCCTGATTTTCCCAGCGGGGACCTTGCAATTGTCTGTGATAAAATTTATTAGTTTGTTGCGAGTTAACCCGTCCATTTTACCTTGCTTCACAAAGAGGCGTGTTTTCCCTTTTTTATCGACTACCGCTTCTGCTATCTCAACATAGCTTTTAATGCTCAGTTCATCCTGAAAAGAATACTGCAGAAGAGCTGCTAATATTAGCTCAGACTCATTAGTTTTAAGAAGCTCCTGGGACATTTCAAGGTATTCGCTTTGGGGAAGCGCTTTGACAATTAATTCAAGATCAGCCTTAATCCTTTGTTTTTTTGTTTTAATGACATCTTTGACCCTGGGCAGTTTAGCTTTGCGTATGTCTGTTTTCGCTCCTCTCTGTATAAATTGCAGCTTCCGATATTCTTCAGGTGTAATAAAGGTTATGGCTATCCCCTCCTTCCCTGCACGGCCGGTACGGCCAATTCTGTGAATATATGACTCAGGATCTTGAGGTAGAGAAAAATTTATTACATGTGTGAGGTTTTGAACATCTATGCCTCTTGCTGCCACATCGGTTGCGACAAGAACATTAAGAAGACGTTTTTTAAACTTATTCAGTATTTTTTCTCTCTGGCTTTGTGTCATATCCCCATGTAAAGCATCCGCGCCATAGCCTCGTTCCATAAGATGGTGAGCTGTGGTATCAACATCAATTTTTGTTCTGCAAAAGACAAGTCCGTAAAAATCTTTTTCTATATCAATAATCCTGCAAAGGGCCTCAAATCTATCTGAGGCGGACACTTCAAAATAAATCTGGTCGGTTTGTTTGACTGTGAGTTGTCCCTTCGTTACTTTTAAGACTTCATGTTCGCCCATGTGTTTTTTAGCGATCTGCTTGATTTCGTAAGGCATAGTGGCAGAAAACAGCATAGTCCGTTTTTCGGGACCTGTTTTGCTGATAATTTCTGTGACATCCTCAAGAAAGCCCATGTTGAGCATTTCATCCGCCTCATCCAGAACAAGATAAGAAATTTGGTCCAGCTTCAATGCGCGGCGTTTAAGATGGTCAAGTATTCTGCCGGGTGTGCCCACAACCACATCAACGCCCTTTCTTAAAGCTCTCAATTGCAGGTCTATTGATTGTCCCCCGTAGATGGGGACAATGCTTAACCTTTTCTTTCCCTTCAAAGAGTTAATTTCCTCCGCTACCTGGATAGCCAGTTCTCTGGTAGGCGCGAGAACAAGGGCTTGAACGGTCTTTGATTTTTCTTGCAAGAGTTCAATGATGGGAAGGCCGAAAGCGGCGGTTTTGCCCGTGCCCGTCTGGGCTTGGGCGACAATATCTTTTTCACCTTCAAGTATGGCTGGTATAGTCATTTCTTGAATTGGCGTGGGCTCTTCATATCCCTTTTGTTTTAGAACTTTTAATGTTCTATCGGAGAGACCTAAATTTTCAAAAGATTTCATTGTTGGATTTTATTTCTTTTTTTTAATAAATTTTTAGCGTCCGCCCGAAAGAGGGGGTGAATATTTTTTTGCTATCACTGTCTGTGTTAGATTTAAATAAAGCAAGTTTTGCATTATAGCAGTAAGTTTATGATAGGCATATCCAAAAATACGCATGGAGGTGTAAATTAATAAGTATTTGCTCAAGGATTCTCGCTCAACTACTAGATTGTTTTTGCGCGAGCCTTAAGGATCTGCTTATAAGGAATACTGAGATATTGCCAACCGGAATTTTATGGATTCTAATCAGGCATTTGATCAAAGTTGTTTTCCTGGTCCTTTTGGACCAATGGTTGAAAAATAATCATTCTCCCTAATGGTGAAAGAGATATTTCCAAATTTTTTTTTGTTAGCAACTTTAAATGAACAATTTTGCGTTTCGATCACAGGATTAATCGTGGTTTCATTTAGTCTGATAGGAGCTATTTAAGTTCCATGGGAATTCCACTGACCATAAAAAAAACTTTTTGCGCAAAGTTGGCTACTTTCTGGTTTAACTCCCCAGCCAAATCGCAAAAATGTCTCCCAATGAGATTGTCAGGAATAACTCCCAGACCAACCTCATTGGTCACGATTATAATATCCAAGATCGGACATTTAATCACTTCCAAAAATGAGGTTATTTCCGGGAATTCTAAACTCTGCAATTCTCTTTGATGCATTAAATTTCCAAGCCATAGGGTCAGGCAATCTATGATAACCACATCTGTTTCTTCAGTCAAAGCGCTAAGGGATTTTGCAATATATAATGGCTCTTCAATTGTCACAAAAGATTGATCGCGCTTTTCACGATGTTTCATTATCCGTTTGCCCATCTCATCATCTAAGGCTTCCGCAGTGGCTATAAACACTTTCTTTTTGTAACGAGATGCTAACTCAAGAGCATAATTACTTTTGCCGCTTCTGCATCCACCGGTAATCAAAATTGTTTTCTTCATGGTCATGTTGCGCTAATTTTCTCTTTTAACTGATGCTTTTTATTCCCACGGAGCATCCGGGTTGATGACTCTAGCCATTTGTCCCAGAGTATTTATAAGAGCAGTTTCTCCAAAACCGCGCAAATCCACATATACAGATCTACGATTACCACTTTGAAAAGGTTTTTCTCAAAAGAAAATCCCCAAACTCAATCAATGAGCCTGGGGATTTTCCTTTTTTAAATCCTCAAACATATTTAATGCAATTCCATTCCACGAGGATTGGAACAGCAGTCCACAGGCAGGTTTTCTAACTTCCGGATTCCCTCTACTTGCCACTCCTTCCCATCCAATTTTCCTATTGGACAATGGTTGCCTGTGGTGTTTGGCCCTGGCTACAGCGGCGGGTCCTCTCAAGATTTACGCTGGATTTTCTTTTATTCCCCATTGCCCCAAAATCTTCGCATGTTTTATCTCAAGGAATTTTAGCTGGAGAAACTGTGTGCTTAGATTATATAATTAATCAACCACAGCATGTCAATATAAAATTTCCCATTCCCCTGGTTAAAACCATATGATTATGTTTTATGCCATTTTAGTGTTGACCAGCGGTGTGATATTTAGTAAAGTACCCAAAATATATTATATACCTTTTTTGGAAAGGAGTTTTTGTTATGACAAAGGCAGAATTAGTTGCGGCTGTTCAATCAGCCTCTGATGGAGACCTCAGCAAAAGGGCAGTGGAAGAACTTATTGATTGTACTTTTAAAACTATAGGAAAGGACATCAAAAAATCAAAACGTTTTTCTTATCCTGATTTTGGCACCTTTACTGTGCGGGCAAGAAAAGCTAGAAAAGGAAGAAATCCTCAGACAGGGGAAGCAATTAGAATTAAGGCAAGTAAAACCGTAGGGTTTAAGCCTGCTCCGTCGTTGAAAGGATCCCTTTAAGAAAGGTGTTATAGCCGCCCAATCTAGCTTTGCCAATTAAACGAATTCTAACTGGTCCACTGCGGTTAGGATTCGTTTAATATTTTGTTTTTGCTCCGAGGCGATATCAAATGTTGCTACGTCTCTTTTGTGGCAGTCTTTCCTCATTCCTGACCCACTACCATTCATAATCCGAAAGCAAGTTTTTTCAGAGTAATAGTATAAAAATAAAGGAAATGACTCAAAAAGTAACCCCATAAATTTTTGTTCTGGGAAATGCTTCAAAAAATTAAGTCAACCAAGGTTTTGTGTTATTGCTTTCCATCCAGGCGGTCCTCTATCGAAAGAATAAATTTTTTAATCTCATCACGAACCCTCCGATAATGCGATAGGGCCTCCTGGTTCGAGGAAGCGCCCTTAGCCAGTTTAGGGGGGTCATCGAAACCAACATGAATGACCTTGCGCTTGCCGGGAAAGCCAGGGCATATCTCATGAGCATGATCACACACGGTGAATACAAAATCAAACTGTTCTTCTGAATGTTCATCCAATGTCTTCGATCTGTTGTTTGAAATATCGATTCCAATTTCTTTCATTACTTTCACTGCTTGAGGGTTTAACCCATGCGCTTCTAATCCGGCGGAGTAAAATGCGTATTTATTCCCTTTGAGGGCTTTCGCAAAGCCTTCCGCCATTTGACTTCGGCATGAGTTTCCCGTGCATAGAAAGAGTATTTTTTTTCTTATAGTTCCCATTCGTCCTGCAAAGCCCATCCAAGATTGCGCATTTCCTGCCCTGTAATGAACTTGAAGGCCGAAAGACAGGCCACCGCGCCTTCGCCCACAGATTTGGAAATTTGCCATGGTTCTCCTGTAATATCTCCCGCGGCAAATACTCCCTTGATGTTGGTTTCCATATGCCTGTTCACAACAATAAAACCGCTATCATCCAGCTTTAGCCCTGTTTTCGCAAAAATTTCGCTCCCTGCTTTTTTTTTTGTAAGGAAAAGTCCGTCAATCTTTAAGTCTTTTCCATCTATTACTACCGAGGAAAGGAAATTGTTTCCTATGAGTTTTTCAATGTTGCCTTCCATATATTCGATATCATTTGCCTCAATCACTTCTACGGGGACTTTTGAGCTAAATTCGGGAGGCACAGGGCCGAGATAATAAACAGCCTTGCATAATCTTTTGAGCAGAAAAGCATCAAAAGGATTGCCGATGACTAAAGCTCTTTTTCCCTTTAAAAGAGGTCCGTCACATTCGGCGCAATAAGAAACTCCTTTCCCTAAATAGTTTCGCTCGCCTTTTATTCCAAATTCCTCTTTTAATCCCAGAAGCTCTAAACCAGTAGAAATAATTACCGTTTTTGGGAAGTAAACCTTAGAACTTGTTTTTACTCTCAGGGTTTCCGAAGAAGAGAAATCAAATTCTTCGGCAGGTTCATAGGAATTTAATCGACCTCCAGATTTTTCAAGTTGTTTTATCAAATCTTCTGTGATTTCAGGTCCTCTTTTGCCCATAACTCCTGGAAAGTTTTCCACTGTTTTTGCCAGATTCATCAGACCTCCACCTGCCTCTGCATCCAATAGCGCGTACTTTATATCCATTAGCGAAGCATATATGGCGGCGGATAAACCAGCGCTCCCAGCTCCTACGATGACTAATTCCAATTCCTTGACATTTCTTTTTTCAAGTCCGTAGTTGCTTGATTGCATGGATATTTTTATATTTATTAATCAAAAATAAATGGATAACAATACCGTTATTTTTAGAAAGGATTACAGGATAAAAAGGATTTATAGCTTGTGAATCAATATTATTTACCCTATTTTTTTCTCCCAAGCATTGAATCACAACTCGATATATTCCGGATAGGGGTCGGTGTGATGTCTGAATGGCACATCAGGCCCTCGATATTCTTTTATTTTATACCCGCAAAACCTACAATTGCCATTCACAATATGGTTCCTCCCCACTCCAAATCCAACCCTATCAATTAAGGTTTTGGAACAACCGGGACAAACAGTATTCTGGCCTGCATTGCCGGGGATATTTCCAATATAAACATATTTCAGGCCAATTTTATGCCCTATTTTTCTTCCCCTTTCCAATGTTTTAAGGGGAGTAGGGGGCTCGGTTAATTTATTATCGGGATGGTAAGCTGTCAAATGCCATGGGACGTCAGAATTTAAGTTCTTGGCTATCCAATTTGCAAGTCCTTCAAACTGTTCATCAGAATCATTCCAATTTGGAATTACGTTGGTAATAATTTCCACATGCGCCCCAGACTGGTGGGCTATCAGGCCATTTTCCAAAACATTTTTCAATACCGGGCTGCCTGTCAGGTTTTGATAAAATTCTTCAGTAAACCCCTTAACATCCAGTCTGTATGCGTCAATATAATTGAGCAATGCCTTCAATGCAGGGGGATTAAGCATGCCGGACGTGACCATTACCGTTAAAATCCCTTCTTTTCGCGCGAGCTTTGCGGTATCCAAAATGTACTCAAACCAGATGCTTGGCTCATTATAAGTCCAGGCTAGGGCGTCGCATCCTTTATCTTTTGTTAATTGGATTAATGCTTCAGGGCTTAAGTCATGCATTCCATTGCCATCTTCAGTCGCCAGGTGATGGGATATTTCCCAATTCTGGCAATGCTTGCAACGCATATTGCAACCAAAGGTTCCTATGGATAAAGTTGGTGTCCCCGGATAAAAATGGTATAACGGTTTCTTTTCTATCGGGTCTATAGCCATAGACGTAACACTATTGTAAGTAAGAGCATAGAGGGTCCCCTTTAGATTCTTTCTAACCCCGCAATGACCTGTTTTCCCTTCTGGAATAACACAATTGTGAGGACAGAGATGACAATGCACCATTTCATGTCCAATAGGTTCATACATCATTGCTTCTTTCATAATTTTTTGCCTCAATATTTTATAGACTTCTTAATCTAATGATATTCCCTATTAAGGTTAAATGCCAGCGCTCTGGCCCAAAAGGTCTTAGAATTTGTGGCACAATGCCTCATTTTGGCAATACTCTGCTTATTATTTATCGTGAAGTGATATTTTTGAGGACGAAATTTTAAACTATAAATAAACTAATAAAGAAACTATTATAAGCTTGGAAGCAAATTAAAAAGGATCAATGAGGCGAGTTTGGCAGTGTGCTGATCAATATCGTGAGGAGGAGACATCTCAGCAATGTCCACACCCACTATTTTATTAGAGTTTATTATTGCTCGGAGGATGGGGAAAAAATATTGCGGCAACAGTCCGTTTGATGCGGGAGCGCTTACACCGGGCGCGTAGGCTGAATCAAAAACATCCATACAAATAGTCAGATAAAGGTATTTTTTGTCCTGCATAAAGGTATCTATTTCCGTTAGAGTTGTTTTTTGTCGTAGGTTGATCTTATCGGCAAAAATATATTGCGCCCCTAATTCCTCAACGGTATTGAAAAGCTTTTTTGTGTTGGACCCTTTTTGGATGCCAAGGCAAAGATAGGGAAAGGGTCTTTTTTTAACTAATTTGGCAATTTGGAAAAAGGATGTGCCGGAAGTTCCCTGTTCATTATCCATAGTTCTCAAATCAAAGTGAGCGTCAAAATTGATAATTCCCAGGCGCTCCTTAGACTTAACCTTTGTCTTATGTTGGAAATAATAGTGGATTCCATGATAATGACCAAACGCCACCTCATGCCCCCCCCCAAGAACGATAGGAAAAAATCCGTTGAATAATAAAATCTGAATGGCCGTTGATAGCGCAAGCTGAGTGGAGAGCAGGGAATCGTGGGATGGAGTTGTGTCATGGTAGAAAATATCTCCGGCATCAAACACCCGGGTTTCTTTTTCATTAAAATGGACTGATAAATTAGCCAGGCTGCTTCGGATAGCATCAGCCCCCTGCCTTGCTCCACGCCTTCCCTGATTTCTTATTACTCCCTCATCACAGCAAAATCCAATAATGGCAATTTTATCGGTATTTGCGGGGATATAAAGTTGTTGATTCGAGCCCTGGTTCACTTTGAGATCTTTGAGATTCAGAAGCTGCACAACCTGATGGAATCTAAAACTATTTTTATCCTGATCCACTCTTCCAAGCCATTTATTTTTTTCAGGAGGTTTATAGTGTGATTGAAAACTCATTTTGCCCTTTTCCCCTTTTTCCAAATGTGGCGCGGTTTTAGAGACCCCTGATTATATAATATTTCTTGAAAATCTTTGCAAGGGAATGCGATCAAGTCTGCTAAATAGCCTGGTTTGATTAATCCTCTATCCTTTAGTTCCAGAGCTTTTGCCGCCCGATTTGTTAACCCAGAAAAAGTTTCCGCCATAGTAAGTTTTTGGTTGGTTCCCAGCAACGATGCCAGCGTTAGAAGGTCCCCCATAGGAGCCGATCCCGGGTTCCAGTCTGAAGCAATTGCAACGGTGAGTCCGGCATTCAACATTTTGCGAGCGCAAGCAAAGGGCAAGCCTAAGCCAACAGAAGCTCCAGGAAGCGCCATCGCAATGACATTTTTTGCTTTGAGCATTTCATATTCATGCGCTTCAGAAACTTCCAAATGGTCCGCGCTTACTGCCCCCACTCTTGAAGCAACCTCAGAGCCGCCTTTAGAGAATTGGTCCGCATGGATGGCGATGGAAAAGCCCAATGTTTTGGCCTGTTGCAAAAAGGTTAAGGAAATTTTGGGGTTGAAGGCGCCTTTCTCGATGAAAATATCTACTCTATGGCTTAAGTTTTCGGATTTTACAGTTGGCAATATTTCATGAAGAATATAGTTTAGATATTCCTCAGGGTCCTGAAATTCTTCGGGCGTAACATGCGCTGCAAGACAAGTGGGCACAAGGTTAGGCAGATTTAAAAGGGGGAGAGAATCTTTAGTCAAGTTTGTTTTTTGGTCAACTGAACAAATTGCCCGGAGCATTTTCAATTCGGAATCCCGGTTTAACCCGTAACCGCTTTTAACCTCACATGTTGTGACTCCCCTCAAGAGATGGGTTCCAAGCCTTTCTATTAGGGCTCCTTCCAACTCCTTTTGAGTGGCAGCCCTGGTTTTTGAAACGGCGCTAAGGATTCCTCCTCCCTTTTTGGCAATTTCAAGATAGGTTTCTCCCGCAAGCTTTCTGGCATATTCCTTTGCTCTGGACCCAGTATAGCAAATATGAGTATGGGCATCGATAAACCCCGGCATTAAAACAGCGTTTTCCTGAATTTCCTCAAAATCAGTGGTTGAGGCGCCTCGCCGCTTTATGGAATCCTTAATAAATTCCTTTTCCGAAAGGACTTTTAGGATTTTTTGATCTTGAATCAAGACTCCGCCATAAGAGATGATTTCAAGAGAATCATCAGAAATTGGCCCGGAATCAGGCAGAGAATCCATAGTCAGAATTTGATCAAAGGGGCCTATTAATAAAGTGTTATTTTTAGTTTTCGTGTTCAATTTAATAGCTTATGTAATAATTTAAGTTACGTAACTCAACAAAATGATAAATAAGGAATAATTATTTTTGCATAATGGAAACCAGGCGCTAAATGAGCCGGGTTCGGCAAATGTATGGTTTGGCATTATCTTGGCAATGAAACTAAAGGGTTAGACCGAATTCATCTGATATTTTAATGGCTTTTTCATATCCGGCGTCAGCATGACGGATAACACCCAGAGCAGGGTCGTTATGGAGAACTCGTGCCAGGCATTGGTCTGCTCGAGTGGAGCCATCAGCAAGAATAACTAACCCCGCGTGTTGAGAGTAGCCCATTCCTACGCCTCCTCCATGGTGAAAAGAGACCCAGGTGGCCCCCGAGGCGGCGTTGACCAGCGCGTTTAGAATTGCCCAATCCGATATAGCGTCTGAGCCGTCTTTCATTCCTTCTGTTTCTCTATTAGGGGACGCTACAGAACCGCAATCCAGGTGGTCCCTGCCAATGACAATTGGAGCGGTAATCTCGCCTTCCCTGACCAGACGATTGAATAAAAGACCCGCTTTTTCCCGTTCTCCTAATCCCAGCCAGCAAATTCTAGCAGGAAGACCCTGGAAAGGGATTTTTTTTTGCGCCTCCTGAATCCATAATTGCAATTTTTGGTTTTCGGGAAAGGTTTCCAGTAGCGCTCGGTCGGTTGTCGCTATATCTCTGGGGTCTCCTGAAAGAGCAGCCCAGCGGAAGGGGCCTTTGCCTTCGCAAAAAAGAGGCCGTATATACTCTTGAACAAACCCGGAAATTTTGAAAGCATCCTTTTCCCCTCCCTGCCTGGCAAATTCTCTTAGATTATTGCCATAATCAAAGGCAATGCTTCCCTGTTTCTGCATTTCGAGAATACCTCTGACGTGTTTTGCCATGGTTTTCAGAGATCTTTGCTGGTATTGGTTAGGGTCGGACTTTCGAAGCGCAATGGCCTCTTCCAAGCTCATGCCTGTTGGCACATATCCATTCAGGGGATCGTGAGCGGAAGTTTGGTCTGTAACAACATCAGGAATGATTTGGTCTTCCAATAATTGGTGCACAACATCAGCGATATTGGCCACCAGACCCACCGACAAGGCTTTCCCCTTTTCCTTTGCGTTTAAAACCAGGGTTTTGGCCTCTTCATAAGAGCGCGTCATCTTGTCAAGATATCCGGTATCTAATCTCTTTTGAATTCGACTTGCGTCCACATCCACTCCCAAAAATACGGCTTCGTTCATAGTTGCAGCAAGGGGCTGCGCGCCGCCCATTCCTCCTAGTCCGCCTGTAAGCAGAAAGCGGTTTTTTAGGGTCCCTTGAAAATATTTTCTTGCGCAGGCCGCAAAGGTTTCAAAGGTTCCCTGAACGATGCCTTGGGAACCTATGTAAATCCAACTCCCGGCGGTCATTTGGCCATACATAATTAACCCACGTTTTTTTAATTCATTAAAATGTTCCCAGTTTGCCCAGCGAGGCACCAAATTGCTGTTTGCAATTAATACCCTTGGAGCGTTCGCGGCGGTTTTTAAGATGCCCACGGCTTTGCCTGATTGAACCAAAAGGGTTTCATCTTCTTCCACAACTAATAGGGACTGGATGATTTTTTTCAGGGCTTCAGGGTTTCGCGCTGCCTGGCCGGTGCCGCCATAAATAACAAGATCTTTAGGAGATTCTGCCACCTCCTCATCGAGGTTGTTGAGAAGCATTCTTAGAGGGGCCTCGGTTTGCCATGATTTAGCGTTAAGTTGTTGTCCCCGTGGAGCTCTATATTTGGGATGCGAGGCGTACTTGGAAAGAAAAGCTTCAAAGATTTTAGAATTTATTTTATGACTCATAACAATCGTTCTATCAGGACGCCAGAGTTGCCCTCAGTAAATCATCACTGGAGACAAATTTTCTTGCAGTTTCAATATAATTAGACATCACCTCATCTTCTTTTAAATGAGGAATTTTTTTGCGGATTAATGTGTGAAACCTTTCCAGGGTTTTGCTGGTTTTCGTTGGACTTCTAAAATCAAGCGCCTGAGCGGAGCACAATAACTCAATGGCAAGAATTTTTTCAAGGTTTTTTACAATGGCCAGGGCTTTTCTTCCGCTGATCGATCCCATGCTTACATGGTCCTCTTGCCCTAAAGAGGTTGGAATACTGTCCGCGCTGGCCGGAAAGCAGAGGGATTTGTTTTCACTGACAAGCGCCGCGGCGCAATACTGGGTAATCATAAATCCTGAATTCAACCCGGATTCTTTCATAAGATAAATTGGAAGACCCGCATTTCCTCCCAAAAGAAGAGAAGTCCGCCTTTCGGATATACTGCCTAGCTCAGAAGCAGCGAGACTAACGTAATCCAACGGAAGGGCTAAGGGCTGCCCGTGGAAGTTTCCGCAGCTTATGGCATCCTTTGCGCTAAAAATAATAGGATTGTCCGTAACCGAATTCAATTCACATAATAGTTTTTCATTCAGGTGGTCCAGCGCATCCCTGCTAGCTCCGTGTACCGGGGGTATGCATCGCACCGAATAAGGGTCTTGAACACGCCCGCAATGTGTGTGTGATTTATTTACTTGAGAACCCTCCAGGATGGTTCTCATTCGTTTTGCGACCGCCAGTGCCCCGGGATGGGATCGAAGCTTATGCAGTCGCTCATCAAAAGGTTTATGAGATTCCAGCATGGATTCAAGACTGACCGCTCCTATCATATCCGCATAATCAAGACATCGCGCTAGTTTTTCAGAAACAACAATTGCGTGGGCCGATATAAACTGAGTTCCATTAATTAAGGCCAGCCCTTCCTTTGGTCCTAGATTTAAGGGAGAAAGGTGATTTGTTTTCAGAAACTCGGAAGAGGGGACATATTTGGCTCCATCCTGGGAGAGCATTCCAAGGCCAAGCAAAGGGAGAAACAGGTGGGCCAGGGGGGCTAGATCCCCGGATGCGCCAACCGAACCCTGCTCAGGAACCAGGGAAATAAAATTATGCTCAATATGCCAGCAAATTCTTTTAATGACCGCCAAAGAAATTCCAGAATACCCATAGCAGAGGGAATGGGCCTTCAGGATAAGCATGAGTTTGACAAGTTCATGGGAAATGGGCTCGCCTACTCCAACACTATGACTTTTTAACAGGTTTTCCTGAAGTTTCCTGATATCTTTTTTAGAAATTCTTTTATTGCATAAAGATCCCAGGCCGGTATTGATACCATAGACAAGGTTTTCACTTTCTGCGATTTCTTGGACCAATTCATAGCTTTTGAGCAACCTTGATTTGATATCTTCCGTTAGAACTCCCTGAAGGTCGCCCCTTGAAAGCTGAAGGGATTTGTTGATTGTTAATTGATCAAGTCCATATTGAAATGATTCAGCCATTTTTCCAGTTCCGGTGGATGTGAAGGATTTATTTAATCAAATAAATTTTACCATAATTTATGCGTTAAAATCCTTTTCCACAATGAATTGCAACCCTTTTTTTTTCTCTAATAATAACCCATTGTCTTATTTTTGCTGTTACATTCAGCCACAGACAGATCCAGCGTGGCCAGGGGGCCACAACCAAAAGGGCTTCCACCCGTTGCCCAATAAAAACTTTGTTAAAAGAACATGATGTTGCAAGACTGCAGTACAGACTTAATAGGTAAAATAGGGAAAAGGGGCGCTTTAGTCAGTAGCAGTCAGTGGCTAAATAAAAACAATTCCCCCTCAAAAGCATTTAAAAACTTACAAAGTTTGATATTGTAAAGGGACTATTTTTCCCTTAATATTAATTCAGTAATTCAATTTGCTCATTTTTTCCCCTTTTTTTTCATTAATAGAGGAGAATTCAAAATGAAAATGACACAAGCAACAAAAATTTTTGCGCTGGTTTTTCTAATTAATGCGCTTCTATCGTCTTATGGTTATGCTGAACAAACTAAAGATAGACAAACCAAACAAGAGGGAACTTTTGAGCCCATTGATGATGACCATGGTCGCGCAGAGTTTGAAGGAATGATAAAGGCCGGGAGGGTTCTTATTCCTGGATTAATCAAAACAGCTGAAAGCAAAATTGAAGGAGTTTGCGCTCAGCTTATTGTGCTTGATGATCCCATAGGTCATCTTGGAGGTATGTTTGTTGACCATCACCTTCCAGCAGACCATATTGCAGGCCCAAAATTGAAAAAGTTATCGGAGTCAACGTTCATTCTCATTTCTAAATATTGTAATGATAAACCTCTTTCTGACAGCAAGGTGGATTGGCCGGCATTAAAATCGGAATTGCAGGATATCAAGGAACAAATAGACACCATCTCCCAAATGAAAATATTTGTTTCTCAGCAATAAGAATAGTTGAATTAATAAACCAAGGATAATTATGATCACTATAAAAATTGGCGATTTGGCAAAAATAAGAAATGATATTGATCCCGAGATATCCGGCAAAGTTGTGAGGCTAGTAATGCCGGGTCCCGCTGATGTAGATAGTCTTTCCTTTGATGAATCAGCCTCCTTTTCTCAGGATCCGATGTTTACGGTCTGGGTGCAATTATCTCAAGAAAACTATTTTAAATTAAAAGAGCAGCGTGGGCCGAAATTTGCTTTCAATACACTGCCAGAATTGCCTAATACTGTCATCAGTGTAAAAAACAGAGGAGTGATCCTTTGATGTTGGAATTCTTTCCTTTTACTTACGTTCAATAAAACGGCCATGGGGCCGCAACCACAATTCGGCAGAGAAAGCCGAATTGGACGGATTTCGAAGGAAGGCTGCCCGAAGGGTTGAGCCCAGGGATGGGCGAAATCAAATAGAGCAACCGCTCTGGTAAGCAAACAGAAAAAACTTCCTATAAATAGGGGTTTTATTAAGTAATAGGGTAAAGAACTCTTTGGAGAAAATATTGTGAGAGGGAAGGCGTTTATTTTTTCTTTTTTATTTTTAATTTCCTCAGATGCCTCTGCGTTTTCCATTCCAGGAGACTGGAATAATTACTCAGCCAAAGATAAGCAAATAAATCATGCTCAAGAAGCTTGGAATGATACACGCAAGATTAATTATAGCGGTCTTGCTTGGCTTGGAAATTGTTCAGGTTTTTTGGTGAATATGAACAGCAAACAGGATTCACCATCCTATGTTATTACCAATGGTCATTGCGCAGGTTTAATCGATAAACCTTCAGACATGATTTTGGTGGATGCAAGAAAAAAGTTTTGGCCTAAATTTCTTCTTAACAACATGAAAAATGCTGTGGAATTTAGCGGTGAACATATTGAATACGCAACAATGAGGGGAACTGATATCGCTGTATTACGGCTAAGCAGCTCCTATGGCGAAATATCGAAGGAAGGCATTATGGGTTTCAAAATTTCGCCCATGGGAGCTCAGGTGAATGAAAAAGTTATTCGCGCTGATATCCATAGCATGAGACTCCATAGATTTGAATGCAGCATAGAGCATAAAGTTCATATATTAAAGGAGGATAAATGGTCCTGGAAGGGGGCTTATCGGGATAATTGTGGATCCTGGGAAGGGTCTTCAGGGTCTCCGCTTATTTCATTTGAAACGGGAGAAGTAGTCGGAATTCATAATACCTGGCAAAAAAACGGAGGCCAGTGCACATTGAACAATCCATGTGAAATGGATGAAGATGGAACTATATCGGTATTTCCAACGAAAACATATTCGCAAAGGGTTAAAGAAATTGCCACTTGTTTTAATAAACTGGGAGAGTTTGATCTTTATTTAAAAACCTGCCAGCTAGAAAAACCAAGCGCTGAAAAAAAATGAAGTCTTCCTCTGCAAACTGTAAAATGTTTTCAGGTTAATAGTAAACCCCGTTAGAGAACTATGTTCTCTAACGGCTATAGATGGTGGCATTGAACCACCATCTATAAGAAATGATCAATGCCACTGACAGGAGTCGGTGGCTTTCTCTAACGTGGAAAATCCTAGTTGAAACTTGCTTGCCTTCTTCGCTTCTTCAGTTGCAAAAATTCGCTAAAGCGCTTCCCCTCTGGCAGTTTATGAATTAAATAATCGCTGATTATGGCATGATTACGCTATTCTTAAAATGTTTTCCCTATAAGTAAAAACTCCTTCCTAAAAATTCAAATGCGGTGAGACTTTGATAGAATTATTGTAAACAATTTTTGATAAGGTTGTTTACGCAAATCTTAATTAGCTAATTGACAAATAACCGAGGTTATGTCGTACTATAAAAAAGTCTGTTAATTAATAAATTGAAGACAAATATCACACAGGTCATGCAGATATACATTCTGGAAATATAAACTATTTAGTCTCCAGGTAAATAAATATTGGAATCTTGCATCTGCCGTATTAAATGAATTGATTTGGAAATCTTTGTGAGGGAGGGTACGATGAGGACAATGAGGAGGTGTTGCATTGTTTTTATTTTATTGCTATTTGGAATGGCCAATTCGATATGGGCTGGCGAGAAAATAAATGACCTTTTCATTATTCAAAAAAACCTTGACGCCAATTTTTTAATGTCAAATGTTTGTCCAAGCGATGAGGTGGTTGAAAATAATCCGGAGTGGGTTGAACATGCCGGTGACTGGAATAGAAAATTGGATAAGATTTTGGAAGCCCATTTCCGACTACCCTTATCGCCTGTGAAACCACCGGTATTTATGAAATTTATCCCTGTGCTCGTGGACCGTGGAAGTGGAATTTCGTCATACCAAGAAGCGGTATGGATTGTTAACAGGACAAATCAAACTGATCATAATGGGAAAAATAATAATTGTCATCTGTTAGGTATGGCAGCCTATTATGTTGAGATAAAAAACAAACAGAACTGGCCCCCCGCGGAATTTCCTTTTAAAAACCCCGCATTAGAAGAACAGTGGTTGAAGGAGAGAGCCATTGGTCTTATTGAGTTTCGGTGGTATGATGCGGTTGAGAAGAAAAGAAATCGATGGTTCAATCGTCAGCTTGCGGTATATTTAGACTGGATAGATAATTATAACTATAGCCCTATTTTTTTACCCTATGCAATCAATACATTAAATTGACGGAGCCTGACAGGAAAGCCTCGAGAAAAGATCTTAATTTTAATGTGTTTGAGGCTTAATGTGATTTTTTGAGAGATTTTTTATTTTATTCCTCAATAGCTTTATCGAGCTTTTCTATAAAAAGAGAACGCAGTTTTGTGGTAATGGCGCCCGGTTTCCCATTTCCCACCTTTTGGCCATCCAAGAGGGTGACCGGCATGACTCCTTTGGTAGTGCTTGTTATAAAAAGTTCTTCAGCAGTTTGAATTTCTTCCGGTCTGATTTGGGATTCTTCAATTATAATTCCATTTTCTCTTCCGAGTTCAATCACCAATTTTCGCGTAATTCCTATTAAGATACCGCAGTCGGGGTGAGGCGTTTTTACAATTCCGTTTTTAACTATATAGATATTACTGGTGGTGCATTCAGAAACAAATCCCTCAGAATTGAGCATTAAGCCATCCATAGATCCATACTTTTTGGCCTCGATAATTGCCAGAACAGAGTTAAGATAATTTCCAGTTTTGATGGTGGGGTTCAAAGAGTATTTTAAATTTCTTTTAATTGAAACTAGAGAAATTTCAATTCCTTTTGAATAGTATTCTTCGGGATATTTTTCCGCTTTTTTTACATACAGAATCATCGTTGGAGAGAGGCAGGAGTCGGGACTTATATGGATTTCACCCACCCCCCTGGTGATTACAATCCTAACATAGGATTCATCGTTTTTTGCGGCAATTATAGTTTTTTGTATTTCTTCGGTTATGTATTTATCTGAAAATGGAATTTTCAGTGAGATGGCTTGAGCGGATTCTCGAAGCCTCTTTAAATGTTCTTTCAGCGTAAAAAGTTTTCCTTTGTGGGTGACAACAACCTCATAAACACTGTCGCCAAATAAAAAACCATGGTCGAATACGGAAATTAATGCATTTTCTGGAAAGGTTATTTGTCCATTAATGTTAATGAGGGTGGTCATCTTTAAATTGCTCCTGCAATATGAAAAAATTAATTATCGAATTGGCTCAACTAAAAGGAATGGCCGCTAATTTGCCTGAAAACCAGAAAAAAGCCGCCCCCGCAAAAAGCTTAATGACTTTTACCCCGTTGGAGAAAGTCACCGACTTCTGTCTGTGGTATAGATCTGCGGCACCATTTTTTTTATTTTATTTACATCATAAAGAAAATAAGGGTACTCTCTAAAACGTACAACCTGGTCCTCTTGTTCTTTTTCCTCTAAAGTTTTCAACCCGTTTGTGGTTTCTAAATAAAAATTATCAAGGTAGCCAGAAAGTTCTTCTGTAATGGTTTTTATTTGTTGATAATGTCTTTTTTTATCTATTGTTTCATTCCCTTGTTGCAACAGCTCCTTTTTTTGCTCCATCAATTCTCTAAATCTCTTATAGATGCGCTGATCGCTGATTTTTGTTTCAAAAATCTCTGGCTTGAACTTTATATTTCTGATAATTGATTTTAAATTATCGATATCGGCTTTCTTTACATTATTCAAAGGAAGGTCTGGGAAAAGCGTGAGCGAGGCCGCGATATAAAGCGGCGGCCGCACTTTATAATATTCTTCTATTATCCCGTCAGTGACTTCATCATATTTTGCGCCGCCAATTCCGTGGATAAATATATCCGTAAAGAACATTCTTAAAAAAAAGGTAAAAGGAATTGCTTTAGGGCGCAAGTTGATATCTTTTTCTTCAATAATTTTTATGGATTCCGCGAAATCACCTTTTTTATATTTAAACAAAATATTACTCTCAGAAAAAAAAGTGACAGAGGCTTTCTCATGCGCGACATAAACAGGTTTTCGTGTGTTATTTTTGATAAGCCAAAATGGAATTTCAAACTTTGCGTCTTCTTTTTTTAAATCAGGAAATGGATTTGCATTGTATCGCAATTTATGACTGATCCTGTACTTTCTTAATTGCTTATTATAAATTTCAAAAAACTTTTCAATATCTTCAGCAATGTGTAAAAGAAACAACAAAAAAGAACGGGCGTTTCCTATTTGAGAAAGCATAATGTCGAAATGGTTTACATTACCTTTTTCATAACCTTTTCTTGTTTTTACAAAAAAATCCGCTAAATTTTTTGAGTCGGTCAAAGCTCTCTCTCCATTTAAAATAAGGCTTTCTATCTTTTTTCTAATCGGAAGGCTATGGAAAGACCGCGAGTAATCAAGAATTTTTTTGGTAAAAATTTTAAATTGAAGACCAGTGGGAGGGGGGCAGGATTCAATGGGTTGTTCGGTTTCGGTTTTTAAAAACGCCACCTTTTCTTTTTGAAGGGTTTTTTTTTTAGTTAATACAAAACAACCGATATCCATAAGACAATCCGAATCAATAATGAAATCTAAAGCGGTTCCTTTGTTTGCTCTGGCAAGTTTATCAATAAATATTCCTTTTATCCAGATTCCGGGGTGATAAAAATAAGGCTGGTGCCCAGTAGAGATATAGGGTCGTGAGAACACATGTTTATTTTTATCCTCAATTATGCTTAATATGTCATTTTCTACTTTTTTGCGAAAATCTTTATAATTATTATCTCCAATCTGGAATTTATAAGAATCGAACAAATCCTGGTTGTGTCTTAGCAGAGAGGTAATTTCGGACTGATTATGGCTGCAAAAAAATCCGTTTTCTGTGGGCGTTTTTAAAGAGCTTTTGTTTCTCATTCACAAAAAATTACTAAAAGATTTCAATTGGATTTCTTCCTTTGAAAAAAAAGGTTCTCCAAATTTTACTCTTATGCGGCCACCCCAGTATTGAGCTCTTTGCGTTACGTTATCGAAAACGGCCATATTTTTTTCATTTTCAATAAACTGAGATTTATAGCACTTTATAATTTCAATCTTTTGATCGAATACATTACTTATGTCCAAAATAAAAGATGGTTTTTCCCTGGCTTTTAGATGGGAAGCAAAATAATAAATAACTTTTAAAGGGTAATAAGGCTCTCCTTTTATATTGGATTTAGTGAGCTTGCTGTAAAATCTGGAGGCTTCACAAATATCGGCTGCCGCTTTATGATCCGGGTGGGCGTCATTCCAATGGTTAAAAAATAATAGGCGCGGCTTTGTTTGTCTGATAATTGCGGCGACTTTTTCTCTGGCTTCTATGGTATCCTGCAAATATCGGTTTGGAAGATCGAGGGTATTTCGAAAATCCAAGTTTAGCTTTTCCGCCGCATAATCGCTTTCCTGCTTTCTTTTCTTTGGGCTGCCGAAGGGCGTTGGCTCGCCATTTGTTAAATCAAGAATGCCAGTTTTGTATCCCTCCTGTTTTAACTTTAGCAGGGCGCCGCCCATCCCAATTTCCACATCGTCTGGATGAGATCCAATCGCCAAAACATCCAACATTTAGCTGCTCCTAAAAAATATAAACAACAGATCCATTGACACAGAATATATAGAGGGCCGCCAATAAAAATTATGACAGTGATAACTCTCTCTCAATAACCGATAAATAATAATTTTTTCGGCTGGAAGGATCATCCAGGTTGCTGCCAAAGGTCCGGTTAAGGTTTTTGTAAATCAAATCTACGGGTATCTCTTTTATAATCAGACCTTTCTTTTTTGCCTGGATCCATAGTTGGAGCGGGAAAGCATATCCAGGCTCATCCAGTGTTAATTTTTTTATTGCGGAAACTTTATATGCTTTAAAACCGCAAAAGGTATCGGTCAAATTATAGCCGGTATGTTGGTTAATTAATACAGTAATTTCCTGGTTTATCCGTTTTCTATCCCTTGGAGGGTCCTCAAAAAGAGAGGGAAAATTTCTCAAGTACCTGCTCCCGGAAACAACATCATAGTTGGCGATTTCATGTAAAAATTTAGATATCAAGTGTGGCTCGTGCTGATCATCACAGTCCATGGTTACAGCAACGTCGTAGCGATTCTCAATGGCATGATTAAACCCTTGCATCAAAGCGCACCCATAACCACAATTTTCTTTCTGTTCGATAACCTTTATATCTTTAATTTTGCGTAATATCTCTCCGGAATTATCGGTGGAACCATCATTAATGACCAATATGGCGCCAGAAAAATTATCCCTGACCTTGCTGATGACATCCAGTATGTATTTCCCTTCATTGAATAATGGAATTATTAATAAATGCTTATTCATTTTGTTTGAGTAAGGAATGATCTATATCACCGATAGGAGTCGGTGGTTTTCTGTAGCGGGGTAAAAATATATTAAGTAAATTTAAAGCAAAACATTGTTAATCAAAATCATTGCTGTCTTTAAACTATAAAATGGAGATAAAGCCAACTACAGCAATTACGTGTTTTTAAATAAAAGTTAAAAAAGGGGAGGGCTAATCTAAATTATGAAACCTGTTTGGAAACGCAATTTGCGCATATACCGAACATTTCAAGTCGATGCGATGTGACATTAAAATTATGCTTTTTAGCTATCTGTTTCTGCAATTTTTCTATCACAGGGTTTTCAAACTCCATAATTTTTCCACACTGTTTGCAAATCAAGTGGTCATGATGTCCATGCAAGTAATTATGTTCGTACCGAGCCTCCCCCTTCCCAAATTGGCTCATCCGCGCAAGACCGGCTTCCTGAAAAAGTTTAAGGGTTCTATAAACCGTGGCAATCCCAATGGACGAATTATTTTTGGCAACTTTTTTATAAAGCTCCTCTGCCGAGAAATGCCCTTCCTCTTTAAGAAAAGCCTCCAGAATAATGGTGCGTCTGGAAGTAATTCTGAGGTTCCTTTCCGCGAGAAAATTTTTTAGGATCAGATTTTCCTTCGACATATTTGTTTAATGTTTATTGTCCTAAAATAATAAAGGAGTCGTTATATTTTTATAATAAATCCTTAAGAAAATAAAGTAACATTTCAAGAAAAAGAGCAAATATATACTATTACACTGTAAAAACTCCTTTTTTGAGAAAGTTTTTTGTTTATTCTCCAGGGCGGTAGCCATATCTGGTTGCGGCCCCTTGCCCGGTTTATACTATTACACTGTAAAAACTTGTTTTATTAGGAAGTTTGTTCTGTTAGTTTACCGGAGCGGTAGCTCCTGTTGGTTGCGGCGCCTCGCCGCCTTATGAATCTTGCGCGCAAAAGCGGTCCGATTATTGAGATTAAGAAGCGCGCCTGCATATCCTTTATCCCCTAGGCAGATATGGCTATATTTATTAAGAGAGGAGAGAAAGCTTTGAATGCCCCAGGAGGAGAGAGACCCTTTTTGTTCCCGCACAACGGTGTTAATTGCCTATTCCCATTGCTTTTTTAACGGTTGGAGGGAGCAAATCTTCCATTATTTTCTGAATGATTTCAGGGGTGACTTCGTTGCAGCCATTTTTAATGGCATGGTCTTCAATGGCTTTCTTGGCCATGGGTCTTACAAAAGGCGGGGCTTTTTCAAGCCGTTCCTTGGCTTCCTTTGTCCATAAAATTCCGCTATCATTAGCGTTTAATTCGTTAAAATATTTTTCAAATTTTTGAATGATAGATTTATTTTTTCCTGTTCTCTGTTTTAAAAAAGATTCAATATTTCCAATTACCTCTTTTTTCTTTATGTTTTTCATTTTCTCTTTTGCTTTGGTAAAGGCTTGGATTTGAAGTTCCTCGAAACCCATATTTTTCATCCGTCGCGCGGCAAAATTCATAGATTCATCTCTGATTTCCGATAAAAATTCTGAGGTTATTTCTTTTAATCCCTTTTCTTTGGCTCGAATAACCATTAATTTTTTGATTCCAGCCCGCACAAAATCAGGGGCATTTAGAACCCGCCTAATCGCCTCCTCAGTCCAGGTAATTCCTTCCTTATTTGAAAAATCTTTCATAAAAACTCCATCAAGGTTTTAAATCAAAGGCTGCTCGGGCCAGCATGTAAAAAGTAATGGTAATTAAAGGCAGAACATATTTGACAGAGAGAAAAACATCTTCAGAAAAAAGCGCCAGAGTAGCTCCTAAAAGCCGTATTCCATAAAAAACAACCAGTATAATGGTGAGTGTTCTAAATCCTTTATAGATAAAATAACTCAAACCAAAAAATAAAATTCCTGCGCCCGTTGCGAAAGCCTTTATAATGATGCTGTAATCTATACCTTCGAGGACATTGATTACCCGGGGCATGTTGTTATTAAAATAGTCCTCCAGAAGGGCCTGGAAATTATGAGGCGGCATAGTTATATAAAAAACAATCAAATAGATGATACCAACAAGGAGATAAGTATAAGCGGCCTGGTGGTATTTTGCGGCTTTTTTTTCTTCTTTAATAACATTCCCTGTAAATATCCCATTTTGATCCAATGCCCCTGGTTGGTACATAAAAATAATTTTATGGGATTAGCTTAATTTTGTCAATAACCGCGATCCCGGGTTAGGCGCCAGAAAGCTTCAAATGGCTTGAAAAATAAGGCCCCAGTAAATTTTAGAGCAGCAACGTGAACCATGCGGGGGTAACGAGCGCCATAAAGGAGAGTGTGGTTTGCTATAGCGGCCATTTGATAAGGATGGTCAAATTGAATGGCGGTTGAAAGAAAAAGATCCAATGGGTTGTTCGTGGAAGGAACAAAGCATCTCCAAAGCTATAAAACTTCTCTTCCTTCTCCATCTAGTATTCCTATCTAATAATTCTTGGATATTAAATTATTCTTACATAAAACTCCATGGCTTCTTCCCACCCTTTTTGATAAATATACTTCCTCAAGTTTTTTGGTTTTGTTCGAATGTTTTTTGGTTGGCAGGAAATCCAAGATAAAAAATCGAAAATCAACTCTGTAAACCCCGTTAGAAAACTATGTTCTCTAACGACTAAAGACGGTGGCATTGAACCACGATCTATTAAGAATTATCTATACAACCAACAGGAGTCGGTGGCATTCTCTACCTGAGTAAATCAATTAGTTGGATAGGTTCTTTAATGATTCTCAGGCTTGAGAATCTTGAGAAAAGGGGGAACAAAATGCATATATGCCTTTTAGCTTAAGATATTGCCTTTAAAGGGAATTGGGATAATAGCGATGTTGCGGTTTTTTATCTACTATGTTAATTTAGTCCCTCAGAAATTATTATCTTATGTGTTTTAATTTAGGCAAAATTAAAATAATTTAATCATATAGGAATTCCCATTTTTTATTTTTTTTAGACGGAACAGGATAATCAGAATTTTTTTAATTTCCTGTTTATCAATTTCTTCCTGAACATTAAGCGTTTTTACTGTATTTTCTATTTTGAGTTATTAATGGGGATTCTTTTTTTCTAACCATTCGTACTCGAATATTTCATTTAGAACAGGACTTTATGATTTAGAAAAATTTTCTAATCCAGTCAATCCTGTTAATCCCGTCCAAAAAGTCCCGCCGAAGGCGGTTAATTTAAAATATAATTCAGCTATATTTACAAGTATGACTATTAAAGAACAGTTAGAATATTTGCTTCGCGGCTCGGTGGAGGTCATTTCGGAAGAGGAACTTTCTAAGAAACTAGACAAGTCGCGTTTGTCCAAAAAACCTTTAAAAGTAAAAGCAGGTTTTGATCCCACCGCTCCGGACATTCATCTGGGGCATACGGTATTAGTGCAGAAAATGAAGCATTTTCAGGAATTGGGGCACGAAGTAATTTTCTTAATAGGCGATTTTACAGGAATGATTGGCGATCCCAGCGGAAAATCGGAAACGCGAAAAAAACTTTCCAAGGAGGAAGTAACGAAGAATGCCAACACCTACAAAAAACAGATTTATAAAATTCTTGATCCCGACAAGACCACAATAGTTTTTAATAGCCATTGGATGGAAAAAATGTCCTCATCTGATTTAATAGAGTTAAGCAGCCAATATACAGTGGCTCGGATGCTGGAAAGAGAGGATTTTAAAAAACGGTACAAAGGACAGCAAGCCATCAGTATTCATGAGTTTCTTTATCCATTGATTCAGGGATATGATTCAGTGGCATTAAAAGCAGACGTAGAGTTAGGTGGCACAGATCAGAAATTTAATTTGCTGGTTGGAAGGGAGTTGCAGAAACATTATGGTCAGGAACCTCAGGTTGTTCTTACCATGCCTTTGTTAGAAGGCACTGATGGGATCAAAAAGATGAGCAAAAGTCTTGGAAATTATATTGGAATTACTGAGAAACCTGGAGAAATATTTGGGAAAATAATGTCCCTGTCTGATGAGTTAATGATCCGTTATTACGAATTGCTGAGCGATATCTCCAATAAGGAATTCCAAAAAATGAGAGAAGCAATGGAAGAGGGGGTTGTTAATCCCAAGGACTGTAAAGTACAGCTCGCAAAGGAAATTGTCGCCCGATTTTATTCACAAACCGATGCTGATACCGTGGCCCTGGAGTTTGAAAATATTTTTAAAAGAAAAGAAATTCCGCAAAATATTCCAGAATTAAATATAAAATGGGATGACAAGGAAATGTGGGTCTGTTATCTCATCAGGGCGGCCGGTTTTTCCAAAGGCTCGTCGGAGGCTATCCGCTTAATTAAGCAGGGCGCTGTCAGCATTGATGGAGAAAAAATAACAGATTGCAATCTTAGATTGAAAAAAAAGGAAATGTTTGTTTTGAAGGTGGGCAAGAAAAAATTCGCAAAAATTAAACCTCAGTGATTTTCAGATTTAGCGCCATCGGGATTGCAGAATAATTATTGCTGAAATTTTAATGAAAAGGGAATATAATCACACAAGCTTTTATAAAAAAGCAAATTAGATGATCTTAAGTGAGTCATTTCCTTTATATGCAAAGTGCAAGGTTGAAGCCTAAGATGTTGAAATTATCGAACAAATTAAGGTTGTTAAGTCTTACCATTGTTGCCTTATCCACGTTTTTGTTTGGATGCGTTTCCAAAGGAACCTTTCAGGAGCAAATGATCAAAAATAAGACTCTAGCTGAACAACTAGAGATAGAAAAGAAAAAAAATAAAGAATTGCAATCTGAACTTCAAGATAAACAGTATATAATCGGCAACATTAATTCTGAATATACGAATGCTCAAACAAACATTGAAAATTTGAAAAATGAACTATCGAAGACGGAGCAAACATTGGATTATGAAAAAAATATGATGGACCAAAAAGAAAATAATTATAAAAAAGAAAAGGCAAAGATGAAAGCGGAGTTCGAAAAGAATTATAAAAAACTCCAGGATCGCATGGATAAACAAAACCAGATAATTAATGAGCTTAAAGATTTGGTTAGACAATCCGCAAAAGAGACAGAGATGAAAGAAAAGGAGATTCAAAAATCTTCCAAAACCTATAACGAGCTTATCGGAAATCTTCAAAAAGAAATAAATGATGGAAGCATCAAGATTTCGCAATTGAAAAACCGGCTCACCGTGGAAATTATAGACAAAATCCTTTTTGCCTCCGGAAGTGTTGAAATAAAACCAAAGGGTAGGGAGGTGCTTAATAAGGTCAGCGAGGTCCTCAAGAATGTAAAAGAACACACCATACGGATCGAAGGCCATACCGATGATCTGTCCATCGGGGGCGCGCTTAAAAATAGATTTCCAACCAATTGGGAACTTTCCGCCTCGCGGGCCACGCAGGTAGCGCGATATTTGGTGGACCAGGGCATTGAACCAGAAGAGCTGGAACCTGTGGGGTTGTCAAAATTCAGACCCGTTGCAGATAACGATACCCCGGAAGGTCGACAACAAAATCGTCGAATTGAGATTATCCTCTTTCCCAAAAACATTCAGCAACTCGCTGATACCATCTCGGGGAATTAAAATCCTTTTTTTTACCGTCTCAGGGCTTCGCATAATCTTGCGCCCTAATAAAAGGGTCTTTACGATTTAAGCTCTGGTTAAATCGCATCCATCAGTTTTCCAGGAAAAACATTTAATAAGCTTGCTAAGAAGTCTCCACTTTTTCTGAAGATCAACTCCCATTTAGAAATCAAATAAGCCCAACAAATAAATTTACCTTATAATTGGTTTAAATGTGAGGAAGAGCGGCCTGCAAATTTTTTTATAGGGGAATGATGACGAAAGCTTTTGCCGGAAGGCATCCATGCGGGGCTCTGTTTTTCATCAAGACGGTAGCTAAGAATTACTCTGATCTCCTCGAGAGCCTTTAGTTGAAATAAAGACTAGCTCCCCATCTTCGTTTTTCCAGTTTCTATTATCCATTAATGGTCCTATCCGACCGAACCACTGTTAGAGAATCCCTTATTTCTCTCTCTTGATTAATTGATAACTCAGTGGTATCTTTCCTCATGATGTATCCGGTCTTATCTTATAAAGATTGAGAAATCGATTGCATTTATTCGAAGCGTCATCTAATTTTTCCGTTTATACATAATTTTAGCGATAGCCCATTAATATTATATCTGTGGATTCAAAGGTTCATAACAGAAAAGGATTATATTCCGTTGTTTATGTTGGGACATGTTCAACAATTAAGGTGTGATTTGTGAAATATCTTCCCGCTCCAATAATCCAGTTTATACAAAATAATCCTGGTTTGCGCAGCGCCAGATTGCTGCTCCGGTTCTTAACAGTGATGGCTCTTTTAGTGACCATCTACGGTATGCTATTTCGCGTAATTATGGTGTGGGAAGGACGTGAATATAGTTGGTTGACAGGATTTTATTGGACGCTGACTACGATGTCAACTTTGGGACTTGGAGATATCACCTTTACTAGTGATATGGGAAGATTCTTTACTATGCTTGTCCTTTTATCGGGTATCGTATTCTTGATGGCGCTACTTCCCTTCGCGTTTATTCAGTTTTTCTTAACGCCATGGATGCAGGCCAAAGCTGCTCCCCGCACACTGCCCGAGGGAACCAGTGGCCACATTATTTTAATAAATTATGATCCCCTTACCATTTCCTTGATCCGCAAGTTGAAGGAATACAAGCGCCCTTACGTGTTGCTTGTCTCGGATCTATCTGAAGCTCTTCGCCTCTATGACCTCGGCATTAAAGTGCTCCTGGGCTTGCTGGATGACCCGCAAACTTACCGGCAGGTTCGGGTAGAAAATGCGACTTTAGTCGTGGCTACGGCCAGCGATGTCATCAATACAAAAGTTGCCTTCACAGTGCGTGAAGTATCGGAAGATGTTCCAATCATTGCAACGGCGGATGATCCAGATTCGGCTGATATTCTTAAGCTGGCTGGATGTTCCCGCGTGCTCCAGATAGTAGAAAAGATGGGCCAATTTTTTGCCCGGCGCATACATGGAAGCGATACTCTCGCTCATGTAATTGGGAAGGTAGATCAACTGCTCATTGCCGAATCTAACACTGCGGGGACGCCAATGGTTGGCAAAACTCTCCGGGAATGCAAGCTTCGCGAACTTGTCGGCGTTAACGTTGTAGGCATTTGGGAGCGAGGACAGTTTAAAATCGCCGAACCGGAAACTCGCATCAATGCTGGCACTGTTCTGGTGCTTGCAGGCTCCCAGGATCAACTGGATAAATATACCGAACTATTTTTCATTCACTATGTCTATCATTTGTCGGACGCGCCGGTGATCATCATTGGCGGAGGGCGCGTCGGGAGAGCTTCCGCTCGCACACTTAAGGATCGGGAGATAAATTACTGCATAGTGGAGAAAGCGCCGCAGAATATCAGCGATAAAGGAAAATATGTTTTTGGAAATGCGGCGGATTTAGAAGTCCTTAAGAAAGCGGGTATTATGAAGGCCCCCTCTGTGGTGATCACCACTCACGATGATGATATTAACATATATCTCTCCATTTACTGTCGACGGCTTCGACCTGAAATTCAGATCATCAGTCGGGCTACAAATGAAAAAAATATCTCAACTCTACATCGCGCAGGAGCGGACTTTGTTATGTCTTTCACCTCAATGGGGGTCAACACCATATTAAATCATTTAAAGCATAGCAATATCCTTATGGTCCTTGAGGGGTTGGATGTGTTTAATCTGAACGTGCCGGATTCTCTCGTAGGAAAAAAAATTGTCGAAACCTCCTTTCGCCAAGAAACTGGATGCAGTATCATCGGTGTCCGCCACGACAATACTTTGCAAATCAATCCCGACCCAAATTTATCTCTGCCTGCTGAAGCAGAAATCATCCTTATTGGAAGCAAGGCAGCGGAGAAAAAATTTCTTAAACTTTATGGGAACCCTTAAAATGAATAAATAAGGATTCCTGAAATTTTTAAGTCCATGGCCATTATTAGGTCATGTTAAAAAGCATAAGGAGTTAAATCCTATAGTTTAATAAAATATATAAAGTATTGCTTTAAGAATATTCTTTTTGTCTAAATAACAATTGAAATGGCGCCTCAAATTTTATATATTCCCATAGACTTTTCTTGAATATTGGTTTAATAGTAGTTGGTCGTCTATTTAACGTTATTTTTCATATAATTGTCGTAAATTAATAAAAATAAAGAATTGTTTTTTAATTTCCATATTGGAAATTTTAAAAACTTTATGATGAAGAGAGCTGGCCCGCCAGGGGAATCTGACTCAGAATTTAATAAAATATTTTATATCAATTTTTACGCATTAGGAGGGTATTAAAAAATGGAATGGGGAATGAAAAACCGATTATCGAGACTTATACAATCAGATGGAAGATGTTTTTTTATGCCTATAGACCATGGCTATTTTTTAGGACCCACCTCTTGCTTGGAAAAACCTGGAGAAACGGTCGAGCCCCTTTTGCCATACTGTGACGCCCTCTTTATTACCAGAGGCGTATTGAGATCCGCCATTGATTCGGCAATAACCAAACCTATAATTCTCAGGGTTTCAGGCGGAACAAGCATGGTTGGGAAAGACCTGGCTAATGAAGATATAACCACCGCCATTGATGACATTATAAGGATAAATGCCACAGCGGTAGGGTTATCCATATTTGTGGGAAGCGATTATGAAAAACAAACTCTTTCTAATTTAACCCGGTTAGTTAATGAATGTGAAAAATATGGAATTCCCGTTATGGCGGTAACGGCAGTTGGAAAAGAGCTGGAAAAGCGAGACGCTAGATATCTTGCCCTGGCATGTCGCATTGCGGCTGAACTAGGGGCCAAAGTTGTTAAAACATACTGGTGCCCTGAAAATTTTGAAAAAGTGATTAATGGATGCCCTGTTCCAGTGGTGATGGCAGGCGGACCGAAATGCGAAACTGAGAGGGAAGTGTTTGAATTTGTCCACGACGGAATTGAAAAAGGGGCTATCGGAATAAACCTGGGTAGAAATGTATGGCAAAACCCGTATCCCGTCGCAATTATGAGGGCCTTACATTCAATCGTTCATAAAGATGCGTCAGTGGACCAGGCTTGCGAAATTTTTAACTCTTCAAAGGAGGGCAAGTAAAACTTACCTTCGATTTTTTTTGCAGGGCAAGGAAGCTTTTGCCTTGCAAAAATAAAGCGCCCCTAAAGGGCCGCTTTATACAAAATCTTTGGGTATCCCTTTCGACGGAAGCCTAAAGCCTTGCGCTACATAAGTCTTCGGGAGGGCATCCTATGCAAAATCCTGGTATGGATGGAAGTGGCTTGATAAGCTGGGCTAGCGGTTAAAGGGATTTTTGGGGTCGGCAGTTTTTTCCGTCATTCCTTCCGCGGCTCCTTCAGCGATCGATCCCGGAATGCTTATTGCCTTTCCAACGGGTTTTCCCACTTCTTTTGCTCCTTCATTTACAGTATCTAATCCCCTGTTCACTGAAGCGCAGCTGGAGCTTATTAGCAAAACCACCACCGTTGATAAAATCATTCTCCACATATTATCCATTCTATCTTCTAAATTATTATATAAAAATGGTTCGTAAAAAAAAATGTTACCACGGATTTGGTTCTTCAGCCTAAAAGGGTTCTGGGGCTAAAGGAACCCTTCATCACATGGACAAGTTTAAAAAGCTTAAGCAAAAGGGACCGTTCAACGCGACAGAAGTCCCCGCGGGATGAGTATTTAATCAGAAATAGAAAATCCCTTCTCAAAGGAACCGCCGCTTACTTTAGTGGCCTTTGAAAATTTTTCCTGAACGGAAGTCACTTGCAACGATCCCACTTTGCTTGATTCTGAGCCAAGACTTTCGCCTGTCTCCGGATCGATCAACTCCTCTCCCACTGAAAAAACATTAAATGTATCGCCTCCTGATACCCCGTTTCTGGATCCCGCGTTAATATAGATAGTGGCCCCGCTTATTTTAATAATTTTTCCTGAAAAGGGGATATGATCTAATTTTTTAGAAATTTCAACTACAGCGTTGTCAATGACCTTTTGGGTGGCCTTTCCAAGGGGAGTTTTCTTAAATCCATCGGTTCCAAAACCAAGCCCTCCAACATTGGCGCCAAACTTTAACCCTCCCCCTTTTGCTTTTCCTTCGACTCTAACGGAATCGAGGACCTCTCCGGTTGTGGTATTAATAAGTCTAAGGATAATAGCGACATGGGCGGAAGATTTTTTTGCGCCTAGAGAAAACCCGCCAAAGCTAATGCCGCTTCCGCTTCCTGCGCTTTTTGATTCAAATTCCGTAATGGCTCCCTTAATAAGAATCTGAGAGGGGAGTATTTTTCCGGTAGTGGCAGCCTTGGCCCTTGCCATTCGTCCGCTGGCCGCTAAATCCTGTTCACCGATTACATCTCCCAAGGTCTGCCTTTCTAACACAACAAATTTTCCGCTTTGTACAAGAGCGTCAGTTAATTGATCTGTCATTCCATCATCCAACCGATATTGGCCGGACCAGGATGTTTTGTTTTCAAACCGGGATACCGCAATAGTCTTCTTTAATTGGGCGGCAATAGCATCTGAAATTAAAAATGCGCTAAAGATTAATAATAAAAATGATATAAAATAAATTTTTTGCTTTTTTGATTTTTTCAAATCAAGTCCCTCCTCTTATATTAATTTAACAATTTCCGCCTCTTACAACGGGGAATGATGAAAATTAACATTCATCTATAGTCCAATGGAGCCATGGAATATTGCTTTAAACTATCAATATTTTACTTTCATGTCAATCTTCTTTAGTTTTGAGATCTTAGTATCCCTTTAACATCCGTCACTGAAAACAACCTCCATCGTAAAGGGCAAATTATTTTAAAGATTTCACCCCTCTAAAAAAAATTGGAATAAATTAGGATAAGCCTTTGTATTCGGCTTAAATTTCTAAGGAGATAAAATTCTTAAGTTTTTAGATAGTTTCTCATCAAGTTTTATTTCAAGGGCACGTTCCGATTTGGAGGGGATTTTATCAATGTCAGAGGTTTTAGCCGGTTTTTTTAGCAACATTAAGGTTTATAGAGGAGTTATTTTGTTGAGTCAGGTCTAGAGTATTTTGCTTCCAACAAGGGTTGTCCATAAAAAAATCCTTGGATAAAGTCAAAACCCAGTTCTTTACAAGTGTTTACTTCTTCTCTCCGCTCAAGACATTCAGCCAGAGTTTTAATTTTCATTTTATGGGCTAAATTCATTAGCATATGGACCATTTCCTTATGCTTTTCAGACGCTTTGTCAATCTCCCGAACAAGAGTGATATCAAACTTCAGATAATCTGGTGGCGCCTCTACCAGTTCCATTAGTCTTGCCTGGCCCGTGCCAAAATCATCGTAGGCAAGCTCGATTTTCAGTTTTTGGAGTTTATCTTTAAGTTTTTTCATAGCTGATGTATTGGTAACAACCTGTTCGTGCATTTCAAGGACAATGGGAATATGAGAATATTTATGCCGCAATTTTTCCAAACAATCTAAAAGCTTCAAAGGAGCGGCTAACTCCAGGGGATGAATGTTAATAAAATATTTTTTCCCCACCGGAAATGTGGCCGCTTTTTTAAGCCCAATTTCACGGAACAGCTCGCTCAAATCAACGGCTTTATTGCAGCTTTCTGCGATTCGGAATAAGGGGCTGGGATTTTGTGGAATCGATGGGTGTTTTCCCCGGCCGAGAAGCTCGTAGGCATGAACCTCCTCTGTGTCAGACGCAATAATAGGCTGGAAAACAGGGAAAACAGCTCTCAGATCCAGCAGTTCCTGAAGTTCTTTGATACCTTGGGGAAGGTTATCTGAAAGATTTTTTAGACCAAAAGCAGTGGATTCATCTGAAACCTGAGCAGATTCTCTAATTAGCCTTACTCCGAAATCAGCGAAATGGATTACATCTCCATGCTCAAGGTCTATTTCACCACTTATGCGTTTCCGGTTAACAAAGGTCCCGTTAGTGCTTCTGTTGTCTCTCAACACAATGACACCGTCTATTAAATCTAATTCTGCGTGCAAACGGGAAACACTAGGGCTGGATACTGTGAGGCCAAGTCCCTCCTTACGCCCTATTCTAAAGGGAAAGGTTTTAAGGGGTATACGCCCCATGGCATGCTGCGATTGAAAAAAAACCCCTTCAATGTACCATTTATCCATTTAATCTCCAGCCATAAATTTGTAGCATTATAGCTCTTACAAAAAAATCCGTCAATTAGTTGATCGGTCTATTTTCATAGATTGATTAGATTTTTATAATCTTTCTGTAAATAAGAAATTAAGATTCCTAAGGTCAGATTTGCAAATTAAATATTGCTAAAAAGGGCAGGAACTTCAGTTTTAAGATATTGCCTGCTGCTCATACTGTTAAATAATTTGCGGTTTTTCTTTAAATTAAAAATGCTGGAGTCGGCGCGACTTTGATTGGTTGAAAATTCCAGCCGGACGCGCGCAATGGAATCCTGTAGAATGGCGCCCTGTTTTATTATACAGGGTTGAAAAGGGAATTAAAAGGAATTGAAATCCTGTGATTATTAGCTTATTCAATGTTCTGGAGGGAATTCAGCGCTTGTTCTGGAGAAAGATCTTTGAGACATTTCAGGTGCTTGAGCGGGCATTCCCTTTTAAAGCATGGGCTGCATGGCAGCCCGAGGTATAAAACTTTTGTTTTTTGGCTCAATGGCGGGGTATGCAAAGGATCCGTCGATCCGAAAATTGCAATAGTGTATTTTCCGAGAGCGGCAGCCACATGCATCAGGCCTGAATCGTTTGTTACCACTGCGGATGTTAAGGACATCATGTGGATGCTTTCATTAAGGCTGCATCGACCCGCAAGATCCAAGCAGCGATCCTGAGTCATTGCTTGAATTTTCTTAGTGATAACGGCATCTTTACTGGAGCCAAACAACCAGACCTTCCAGCCTTCGTCTATTTTTTTATTTGCCACTGTGGAGAAGTATTTTTCAGGCCAGCGCTTTGCCGGGCCATACTCTGCACCGGGGCATATCCCAAGCGTAGGAGCTTTTGAAACCTCCTCGCCTAAACGGCGTGATATGGAAATTGCGTGGTTTTCTTGAATTTGGAAAGAAGGTTCAGGAATGGTTTTCGGCATGTTTTCACCGGGATCCAGAGCTAAGGAAATAAAGCGATCTACGATGCGATAAACCGATTTTTGCTCTAGCCGTCTTATATCATTCAACAGACCCCAGCGTAATTCTCCGAGAAAGCCTGTTCTGCGCTTAGCGCGAGCAACAAACGGCACAATAGCAGATTTGTAAGAACGAGGAATAACTATGGCTCGATCGTAATTTTTTTTACGGAGGCCGCGACCGATATCCCATCGGAGACCAAGCGCTAACTGACCATGCTCCGCAGGCATTGGAATAGCATCATGCGCTTCAGGCATAAGGTCTAACAACGGTTTAGACCAATCAGGTGCGATTACGTCTATCTCTTCTGATGGATTACGGTTTTTAATGACTTTGAGTAAACTCTGAGTAATTACCATATCCCCAATCCATGATGGAGCTACAATAAGGGTTTTAAAAGAATTATTACTCACTGTTGGCAAAGTTTACGGATGAAAAATATTAGGAAGTCGGTTGTTTGATTTCTGGGTTTTAAATTTTCAGGATATAAGCCGCCGCCATCATCTATGTCTATTCGCAAATTATGACTTTCAGGCAATTCTCTGATTCGGTAGGTAAGAGTAATAATTATTAGGGGTTTGCGCCCATCCAAGCTAAGTTTTTGGTTTTTTGTCGCTTAATTCCCAATAATCTTTAAATTTTTCTCCAGCCCCAATCCTCCATCTAATTCTATAAATAAAACCTTCCGGCCATGCGGGTTTGGTCCATTGAAAAGTTTAGATTTCCAGAAAGCTCAACCGCCAAATTCCCAATAATTATGTTGCAATGAGTATTCAGGCAAACAGTTTTAATAAAGGCTGGATTGGACTTTATTTATTGAATTGGAAATAAAGCGAAATATTTTAATCTTTATATACCTTTTCCGTTATCTCACAACCTTTAAAGGAAATGACATATGAAGGACATATTTCCACGCATAGAGCGCAACGGATGCACAAAGCATCTTTTATCATCACCGCTGTTCCGAACTCGCCTTCTTTCAGCTCCGATTCATGCCCAAATATTTCATTGTTTTCATTGACCATGACCAAACAGTCCACGGGGCAAACATCAACACAGTAATTGCATTTTATACATCCGCTGGCATCTATTTCAATGTTTTGGTTGCACCTAAAGCAACGATCAGCTTCTTCTTTTGCCTGATTGTGGGTGAAATTTTCCGCTAAAACATCAAAGTTCCCTTCAATTTTTAAAAGGACCTTCTTATGGGCTTTCTGGCGTTTTAATTCTTCAAAATTTAGCTTTACAGGAGGACCCATTGAAGTAACAACGGGATCCTTTTTTTCCTGCGCAGCTTCTATGTTTCGAATGTAAGCATCCATATGAAGAGCCGCCTTTCTGCCTGAAGCAGATGCCACCACAATGGACCTGGGTCCTGTAATGACATCCCCCGCCGCAAAAATGCCGGGTAAATTTTGAATTCCCTTTTCCATTTTCTGTTTGATCAATCCTTTTTCGGAGGTAATGAGAGATTCCTTATCTCCCAATAACGCAAGATTAGGTTTTTGACTAATAGCCAGAATAACCGCGTTCGCCTCCAGGAGGACGTCCGAATGGGAACTTCCTGAGGTCTGGACGCTTTTTCCTTCCGCTGAACCAGCATGGTTTGTTCTTAAAAACCACAATCCAACCAATTTACCGTTTTTTGCCTCAACCTTTTTCGGAGCAAGCTGGAACTGAAATTTCACCCCTTCCTCCAATGCAGCATCAATTTCATAATCATAGGCAGGCATGTCTTCTCTTTTCCTGCGGTAAATAACAATCACGTTTTTTGCGCCCAATCTCCTACATGTTCTGGAGATATCAATTGCCGTATTTCCGCCGCCAATAATTATTATGTTATTCCCCAGTTTTTCTCTGGAGCCCAATCTAACGAGCCGTAGCACTTCTGTGGATTCAATAACACCATCGCAATTTTCTTCTCCCGGGATGGTTAATTTATTGCCCACATCCGCTCCTACAGCAATACAAATTGCTGACACGCCCTGTTTTTTTATTGTATCAATGGTAATATCTTTTCCAACTTCCACATTATTAACAATCGTAACACCGAGCTTTTTTAGAACCTCGAATTCGTAATCAAAAACTTCTCGCATTATTTTATGTACGGGCACTCCCAGGTGAGCCATTCCGCCACAGGCTGGGAATTTTTCATAAATGGTTACTTTATATCCAAAATGGGCCAGATCCCACGCGGCGGACATTCCTGCCGGTCCGCTCCCTATGATTGCCACCGATTCTTTTCTTGTGCCAAGAAGACTTCCCTTTTTATAAAGGGCTAATTCTGGTTTGGCATTAGGGCCTGTTTGAATATAATCCGTTAGATAGTATTCTACATCGCGGATGGCAATAGATGTGTCAAGCTTTCCGCGAACACAATAATCCTCACAGGGAGCAAAACAAACTCTTCCGGTAATCGATGGAAAAGGGTTGGCATGTTTTAAAAGGAGATACGCATCTTCATATCGTTCTTTCTCCATCAGGTTGTAATAATTAGGCATGTCTATTCCAAGAGGGCAGGCGACCTGGCATTGTTCTCCCCGCTTAATATCCTTATATTCCAAGCTATGGGTATATTTATTTTTATCTATCATAAATTAGCTCTCCTAAACACAGTTGTTGTAATGGACTCCTTTTCCTATTACTAAGAAAATGAAAAAGTATTATAAAATATTACCGACATTTAGGAAAGGATAAATTTGGCTCAATTTGGTGTGTAAAAACTTAATTTTCGGTTCATTAATCTGGGATTGAGGAAAAAGAAATAGAAAAGATGGACGAATTGCCGTGGCTGAATAAAAATGCAGGAATTTATTAACTATCTACTTTAGGGAAATTCCTTCTGAGCTGCCTTCAAGTGATGATTTATTAATCATTTATCAGGACATTTTGATGCCGGATATAGTAATCTTTTACGCTTGTATATGGATCAATTGCAAAAGAATCCAGGTCTTCTTTAGCCCCAAGGTGGAAGGAGTATTTATTGATGGTTTTCAAACCTCTTGCTTCAATTGTTAGCACATATCAATGCCCAGTAAAAATCCGGGTCCTAAAAAAATCTGGGGTATTTTCCCCACAACACCTCTTAAGGTAGTTGGCCCAAACACAGGGAGCATTAGGAACGGTCCATTCGGAACCTTGTGATAACCAAGGGCCTAGTCAATGTTTTCATTAACTTTCTTTAGTTTATATTTACTACTTGCGGGATCAAATAGTCCTCCAATGCCCATCGTCGTATTGATAAAAAATCTTTCTATGGTTCTGTCAACTTTTTCTTTGTTTCCCTGGAGAACGCTGCAAAAAAAATATGGGTGTGGAAGCGTTATTGAAGAAATTAACTACCATTTTCCTAAAAATTCCAGGGGTTATTTTGATATACCCTCTTGCGGCAGGTTCTAGCGCATCATCGTATAATTTATCATTTAAATCCCACATCGATCTGTTAAAAGGTTCTAATGGATCATATACTTCTTCAAGATCCTCGCCATATAGTTCATCGAATTCATCAGGTGGGAATGCTCCTTCAAAATTTAATTCTAAGGAGATATCAGATTTCTTCCCTTCAGGTGCAGGAACCTTTGCAAGTTTGAAATTTTCACGGAACCAGCTCTTTTCAGAAAAACTTATTTTAGGGAAATGCCCTGAAGCTGAAAAAAGGTTTCGCAAAAGCAGATGAGGCTAAACAGAGGCTTTCGGAATTGGGCGGGGTTTGACAGGGTATAAATATTGCGAATTTATAAAGTATTTTTTTAGTTTTCTCCTTTACCCAGTTTGAGAAAACCACTGACTCCCGTCTGAATGGTGGTTCAACGCCACCACCTATAGTCATTAGAGAACATATTTCTCTAACGGGGTTTAGTCTTTAATGTTTGTTCATTTCTTGATTTACTCTTTTACTCTATTTTTCATACTTTCAAGATTAATAGCAGGATTATTTTTAAAAGGAGTGTATAAGGGATCCCCAATAAGGATCAGGCGCCATGAAAGAAATGGGGCGCTTTGAAAATAGACCTCCAATAATGAGAGCTTCCCGGACATGAGAAGCGGAAAAAAGACATCAGGTAAAGGAAATGAATTCAGGAAGGGTTCATTAACCGGCCCCAGGGTGGCTGCTACTCCCTCTTCAATCATCCGCTTACACCAGACCATGCTGCCGGGCTTTTTTAGTGTTTTAGCCTCAGCGCTGGCAATGTGAAAGCCGACAGCTCCTTTTTTCCATTTAAAAGAATCCACATATTTGCCCAGGGAATACCATCCAGCGTATAGGGCGGCATTGGGAGCGGAATTTTCAGGAAAAAGTTCAGACTTGTTGTCGAGGACAACTGGCAGAGTACTTTTTTCTTTGAGAAATTTGTATAAATTGCGAAGATGTTCATCATATTTCGAATAACTGCTATCTCCTTTCATCCCGCGGGCATCAATATAAAAAGTGCCTGAGAGGCCAGTTTTTTCTACTGCTATTGCGTCATCCACCAGGCGCTTCGCCAATTCAGGCCTAGGACCATCCAGACGCCCCACCATAACCCTGTTTTCTCTGATACGGCTGATGCCTGGCAGCTTATCGAAATTTTTCAAAAACGGGTTAGGCAGCCACTTAATTGTTTGATAGGGTTTGCTGAGAATCATAGTCAGCTCACTGTCTACGGAGGCTGATGTCATTTTTTTATTGTTTGTTTTATACATATCATCCCAAAATTTTAACTCACCCATAAGGCCATTGACCATGCGAATGATGGAGGCAACTTTTTGAGCCTCTCCTGGGAGGACGCCCCGAAACGGGATTTCTACAAGCTGTTGCTCCAGGACAGCATTCCATTGAAGGAGATTGTCATTCCCTAAAATAAATTGAGCCCCTTTGCCTGCATTCGAAAGCACTTTTTTGAACACTGCTTTGGCAATAGGCGACAACCCGCCCAGCCTGATCAGAATTGAGGCTGCCCTGGTGTTATTTCCCAAATTCCTTTTATCCTGCTTTGACGCGCTCAGATATTCGGAGGCTTTTAGCAAAGAACGATTAGCTCTATCGAGTATGTTTTTCGTACTTGAGGAATCATCTATTCGAGGAGCTGTTTTTGTGGTATTTGCCGCTTGATTTTTTTTGATTACCTGGTCAAGTTCATAGCTTAGATTTAATACCAAATTCTGAAATTCTTTTACTTTGTTTTCAGTTATTAAATTGAACTGATTATCATGTGTTATCTTGGCCTGCTCTTTAATTCGGAGGGGAATGCCGTACACAAGAAGGATAGCAGGAGTTTTCCCGGATTTTTTTAGCCGTATAACGGCCGGTCGAATTTCAGGTATCATATTTGATTCAAAATCTGAACGGAGAATTGTTTCGGATGAAGATACATTAACACTTGCCATGTTAGAGAAAGGCACCCCCCTTTTTGCGGCGTAATAGCGGGCAACATCCTCACTTTCCGGCATGTTGGCGTTGAAAACAATCACGATATCCTGAGGAGATAAAGCAAAAATCCGCTGAGCCGGAAATATGAACAGACAGAGAATAAGTAATACTCTAAAGCGGCGAGACGCTGCAACCAAAAAGGCTACCGTGCGGTGGACTAACAAAATTTTCCTAAAAAAAAGGTTTTATCGTGTAATAGTATAACCTTGGATTTGAATCTTTTGATTTTATTCAATTTGAAATTCGATTTAAAAAAAATGTTTTTTGTTTGCGGTCTGTGCCGCATTATGCTACATTCAAGTGCATAAATTGAGGTAAAAAAGAGTAAAAGAGTTAAAACAAAAAGCACTATACCATGAAATGATTTTTCTTCCTATCTCCTCATTTTACTCTTTGCTGCAAAGAGGAAAAGAATAGTGCTTAATTATTTTGCCATTCTACCAATATTAAGCGCCGTTTTGTGTATTGGCCTGGGGCTCTTTACTCTTTCCCGCAATCCATGGCATCCGTCTAATGTAGGGTTTATGTTGGGGATGGTCGGCCTGGCAGCAGCAGAGACCGGAAATTCATTGGTTTTTATCTCAGGCATTAAGGGGCAAACATCAATCCCGGGGTTACAGATTGCATTGATAGGGCAGGCTGTATTGCCTCCCGCATGGCTTATTTTTTCTCTTGTATTTGCCAGGGCTAACTACAAAGAAATCTTATCCCGCTGGGCGCCTGTTCTGATTGGCATGGGCATGGTTTCAGTTTTTTTTGTATCCCGGACAAGCTCTCCCAAATTTCTCTCATTCTTTCTCACTACAGACAATCTCAAATCGAGTTTTTTTTCAAGCCAGACTCCTCTCCTTATCGCCGGAACCTTGGGACGATATTTCCATATCTACATAATTATCGGGCTTGTGCTTAACCTGGTCCACCTTGAGAATACCCTTCGCGCGTCAAGCGGAATAAAGAGATGGCAGATCAAATACGTGATTTTTGGCGTTGGAGCCATCCTGGCCTTTTATATATATCAGTCTACTCAAGTATTGCTCTTCTCATCATTAAAAACGCATCTAATTTTATCTGTCTCTGTTGTCATATTAATATCTGTTGCTATGATGGCTTTTTTCATTATACGGCACAGGCTCCTGGACGTTGATATCTTTATTTCAAGGTATGTTGTCTATAATTCACTTACCGTATTAATAGTTGGGATATATTTTCTGTCAGCAGGTTTGCTTGCTAAAGGTATAAAATATTTTAACATTCCCTTTGCCGATTTTTTCAATACTATTCTTATTTTTACCACAGCACTAGCGTTTTTTGTTTTCTTTTTTATCACAACTCTTAGAAGGAAGGTTCAACTATTCATTAACCGGCACTTTTTTAAGCATAAATATGAGTTTAGGGACAAATGGATGGAAACTATGGATAAGATCTGCTCAAAGGAATCTATAGAAGAAACCAATAAGATCCTGATTGAGATGATTTCAGAAACGATGGGGGCGAAAAAAGTCTATCTCTGGTTGTACGACCCGAAACCAAATCATTATAGGATAGTACAGAACCACTTTGAATTTAACCAAAAAACAATAGAGGTCACACACCCGCTCATTCAGAGAATAAATGTAGAGACGTCGCCATTTATTTTAAATGATCTGAAACGCCCCCGGTTACAGCAAACTAAAGACGACAAAGAGATGATGGAGCTGCTGTTTACCACAGAGGCTGTGCTTTGTTCTCCTTTAAAAGCCGGTCAGAGTATTATTGGTTTTATTCTGCAGGGAGAAGATATGTCCGGGGAGCCCTACCGACAAGATGACTTTGAGTTGTTAAAAGCTTTAACCACGCAAGCAGCGGTACAAATCAATAAACTAAAACTTGCACAGGATCTTATGGCTGCTAAAGAGGTTGAGGGATTTCATAGACTCTCCTCATTTGTGATGCATGATTTGAAAAACCTTACTAACTCCCTTTCCCTTATAAGCCAAAACGCTAAAGAAAATATAAATAATCCTGAATTTCAGCAAGACGCTATAGAAACAATTGAAGAAACAGCTGCGAAAATGAAAAAGTTAATTAGAAGGCTTTCTTATGTGCCAAAGGTTCTTAAGCTTGCAAAAGAGAAGGTAGATTTAAAGGAGATTGTTCGTAATGCCTTAAAAAAGTTGCGTTTAAATGAGAAAAAGAAGGTGATAGTTACAAACGAGACACAAGGTGTGCCTCTGATTAATGTTGATCGTGATGCAATGGAAATGGTCTTTTTAAACCTCATTACCAATGCATACGATGCAATTGAAAGAGAAGGGAAAATAGAGGTTACGGCTTCATTAATGGGGCAGTTTGTAAATGTGTTTATCTCTGATAATGGAGTCGGGATGTCCAGAGAGTTTATTGAGAAATCCCTGTTTCAACCTTTTAATACCACCAAAACGGAAGGTTTTGGTATCGGCCTTTTTCAATGTAAAACTGTTATAGAGGAACATGGAGGAAAAATTGAAGTGAATAGCGAGAAGGGGAAAGGAACTATTTTCAATTTGAAATTACCCAGAGATTAGCTATGCACTTAACTTTACTCAGGTAATAAGATCAAGAAAAAACATTCGTTAGTCCAGAAATAGATGTGACGGTCACATCTAATAATTAATATTCCGGGTAAAGATCCGGGACGAAAAATTTTCATCTTTTATATATCAATGACTGAAGAAAATAAAATCAAAGAGCTGGAACATGAAAACCAGTTATTGCATCTTAAAAATAATGTTTTTTCCAGGCAATTTAAAGATAAAATTGCACAGCTTTCAATTATTCATGAAATTGGTTTAACCCTTATGCCTATCAGTAATTTTAAGTTAGCCTGTCGGACTATTCTGGATGTTATTATAAAAAATACAAAAACCCAGAATTGTTCTATTATGCTTTTGGATTATGATAAAAACCTGCTTTTTCTTATAGCAGCTTTGGATGTAGAAAAAAAAAGCTATCTAATTGACGCAAGAAATGTTTTGTCCAAGGAGGGAGTTCATTACACTTTAAGGCCAGGTGAAGGGGCTGCTGGTCGTGCGATTCAAGAAAAAAAGTGGTTTCTGGTCCATGATACCGGAGAATCTACTGTTTTTTCCTCCGAGACTAAAACTAAAGTTAAAATTGGAAGTCTTCTCTCCATGCCTTTAATTGTAGACAATAGGATTATAGGGGTCTTAAATTTAAGCCACTCTGAAAAAAACGCATTTGAAGAAAAGGATATAGATCTATTTAATATTCTTGTTAATTTTATAGCTCTGTCGATTCATAGCACACTTAATCAGGAAAAAATTAAATATTCAGAAGAGAAATATAGAGCCCTGGTTGATTATTCTAAAAATGCAATTGTTATTATTCAAGATGGTTTTCATAAATTCGCAAATCCCAGATATCTTGAACTCACCGGTTATACTTCAGAAGAGTTGAAAAAAATTCCTTTTGAAGGTTTTCTTTTGCCCGCTCATCGCAAAGAGGGAAAGCGCCATTTTAAGACTGTTCTAAATAAAATCCATTCAAACATATCCTTTAAGACTTGGTTGGTTAATAGGTTTGGAAAAAAATTTGAAATGGAAATCAATTCATCATCTTTCATTTACTATGGTAAGCCTGCGGTTATAATCTCAGCGCATGATCTTTCGAATTTTAGGGAACTGGAAGACAAACATAAGGATGCAAAAACGGCTTTGGAGATTATCTCTAAACGGGAATATGACATTCACCGGAAACTGGAAGACAAACATATGCATGCTGAAAAAGCATTAAAAACATCAAAGGAGTTTGCGCAGAACCTTATTAATTGTTCTCTGGATATGATTATAGCTACGAATAGAAATAACAATATTGCTGAGTTCAATAGAGCTGCCCAGGATAAATTTGGTTATAGCGCTGAAGAGGCTATAGGCCAACATATTGTGACCCTCTATGCTAATCCCTCAGAGGTTGAAAAAGTTAAAAAAGTAATCGTAAAAACAGGTAAGTTTGCCGGGGAAATAACCCAAAAATGCAAAAATGGCAAAACCTTTCCGGCTTATTTGTCTGCTTCACTTTTGCGTGATTCTGATAAAAAGATTGTTGGTTCTATGGGGGTTTTACGTGATATTACTGATCAAAAAAAAGCAGAACAGGCTGCTGAAAAAGCAACGGAAGAACTGGAAGATAAAGTGAAAGAGAGAACTATTAAGCTGATGATTTCCAACAAACAATTGCAAATCCAAATCTTAGAGCACAACTGGGCGAAAGAACAAATCCAGGATTCTCTCAAAGAAAAAGAATTGCTTATTCTGGAAATTCATCACCGAGTGAAGAACAATCTGCAAATAATTTCCAGTTTACTCAACCTTCAGGCAAGCAAAACCAAGGATTTAAAAGTGCTGGAGATGTTCAAAGAATGTCAGAACCGAATTCAGTCTATGGCCCTAATCCATGAAAAATTATATCTTACCAAAGAAATGGCAGAAATCGAATATAAAGATTACCTCGTAAATTTGGTAGATTACCTCTTTCAGGCCTATGGAGCAAGTTCGGTTAAAATTTCTCGAACCATAGATGTTTTTGAGGTTTCTTTTGGGCTGGATGTTGCTATCCCTGTTGGATTGATTATAAATGAACTGGTAACCAATTCTCTTAAATATGCCTTTCCGGAAGAAATAACTAACAGGAATGGGATTTCTAAAAATGAAATAAAAATTACGTTACGTCTAATTTATAACAATATTGTAGAATTAATTGTTAGTGATAATGGAAGAGGCATACCTTCACATCTCAATTTTAAGGATACCAAATCACTTGGATTGCAATTAGTAGTATTGTTAGTAGAAGACCAGCTTCATGGTGAAATTATACATGATAGAATTAACGGAGGAGCAAAATTTATAATAACCTTTAAAAATTAAAAAAATTGGTATAGGATAAATAATTTTTGTAGGTAAGTTTGTTCATTTTTTGTTATAATGTTTAAAATCTTCGTATTTTTTGTCAATAAAAAGGAATAATAATGGATAAAACAAAAATATTGGTTGTTGAAGACGAAATTATAGTAGCGAAAGATTTACAAAATAAATTGGAAAAATTGGGGTATTCTGTTCCTGCCTTTATTAATAGAGGAGAGGATGTTATTCAAAAAATAGAGGAGACCAAACCCAATATAGTGCTAATGGACATTAAATTGCAGGGGAAAATGGATGGCATTGAAGCATCAAATCGAATGAAACCACATTTCGATATCCCTGTGGTGTATCTTACTGCTTATGCAGATGACCAAACATTAAAAAGGGCCAAAATGTCCACCCCATTTGGTTATATCCTTAAACCTTACCAAACAAGAGAATTACATACAATAATAGAAATTGCTCTTTACAAGCATGAAATGGAGGAGGAATTAAAAAAAAGTGAGGAACGATACCGGGCATATGTTGCCGCTACTTCTCAAATAATCTGGATAATAGATCCTAATGCTGAGGATGATTCTGATATTCCAACCTGGAAAGCATTTTTTGTAAACAGGGACAAAGGAACTAAAAAAGAACAATTATGGCTTGAAACGGTACATCCGGATGATCGTGAGAAAACAGAACAAATCTTTTCTCAAGCTTTAAAAACAAAACGGCTCTTTGAAGTAAAGTTTCGCAAGCAAAATTTCGGGAAAGGGTATCAACCTATACTTATCCGAGGAGTAGCTGTTTTGGAAAAAAACGGCCATATTCGAGAGTGGGTTGGTACCAGCACAGAAATCACAAACTATAAATAAACCGGGGTGAAAATGAATTCAGGTCACCTTTTTAAACTAGTTGTTTTGTTTCTTGGCAAGGTGAAAAAAACGAAAAACAACAATTTTTATCATAAATGAGAATTTTGAACCTTTTGATCACAACTCCAAGAGGGATAAAGAAAAATTTTTTAAAGGTATCTTCCAGCGTATTGCCCTAATATTGCACACCTTAATCGGTATAGTTTCCTTCCTTATAGATAATATCCTCTTTTTTAGTGTCATCCCAATCTTTAACAGATGATGTTCTATGAAAACCACAAAAGGGGCATGATAAGCATTGATCCTGTACTGATGTGTAAAAAATGCTCTGACATCTCAAGCATTTCATTGAAGTCATTTTGACGGAATCAGTCATAGGATTTGAAAACAGAAAAAATATTTATTTACGATGGAGAGGAAAAAAAGATTTTAACAATCACAAGATTTAGAACATCCCCTCTTTTGTAAAATATTTTTAAAGGAGATTTAATCAAATTTTAGGCCAACTCTTATGTAATTATTTATATGTTTTTTGGTCCATACGACCAAGGCCATTTTTTTTATATTGGTATCAATAATATCAACAATATCAACTGCCAATTTATCATCTTTGGAAAAAGGCAATGATTCCTCAAAAATATTCACACCTACACCACCTTGAGAAATATCTATAGTTTTGGCAGTTAGAGCGCCAAACCCGTTACGAAGAATACAGTTCTTACGAAATAATTCTCTTTTTGTGGTTCTCCTTCTTAAATCAGAACTATCCAAAAAATAGCCACAGAAAGGGCAGCAAATATCTGGAGATGGAATTCCTATATAGAACTTGCTATCGCATCTTTTACAATGTTTAATATCCATTTTTATTTAACCTGATACAAAAACTACTAAACATTTATTAAAGACTCGCTTTCCCATTAAAGATGCCGTAAAATACTTTGCTTCAAGGAGATAATTGACTTTATTAAAAGTGATTGTAACCAAGAAAAATTTTAAACTTCTTCTAACATATCTAACTCTTTAGTTATTCTAAGAGGATATATTGTTACTATTCTTGTAAATCGAGCACACTTCTACACTAAGATATTATGCAAAATTTGAGCCAAAAGACAAAAAGGAAGAGAGACTATTTTTTAATCTATTGACTATTAAAGTATTATTGAATTTGTTTCGACTTTCCCCCCTATTATTTTTAACTATATTCTGTTAATAAAAAAATATTGTAAACAAAGCTGACACTTATTCTTTCTATCTGACACCTGTGCTTTCTTTATGAGCAAATCCTAAATGGTAAATTCTGAAAAGTTTTATTTTGGCGCTCTCATTTTATTGGTAAATTTATTCATTTGGGAAAGGCTGAATGGGTCTATTTGATTTTTTAGCAAGAATCTTTGCAGAATCCCCCGCGGCTTGCCGCGGGGATGAATGCATGCCTTGTCAAGTAAGTTATAAGGGGGAGTGATAACGTTCCCCTTATCCTTATAGGCCCTTGCTCTGGATTGTGATATCACCGACGAATGGTGATCCGGCGAACGAGTCATTCCGTCTAAGATGCAAATTATCTTATGGTGTGGTGTCCGAAGTACAGAAAAAACATATTTAAGGCTCAAGAAGTAAGGGAACGAACTGAACAGATAATCCGCGAGATCAGTGAAGAGGATGGTTTTGAAATCATTGAGATGGAAGAATCTACAGAGCACGTTCACATTCTGTTCTCTTTTCCGCCCAAGCGGTCGATTGAAGAAGTGTTTCGAGTTATTAAAAGTAAGAGTGTCAGGCAATTGTTCAGCGAGTTTTCGTCGTTGAAACGAAGACTTTGGTCCGGTGAACTGTGGAATGATGGATACTTTGCCCGAACAGTTGGAGTCGGAATGACTCATGATGTAATCAAGAAACATATTAAGCATCATAGAGAACTAAAGCAAGGGCATGCGCAGCTTGAGTTTAAGCTGCGCTGAAGATGCCCCATGGCTTTCCCATCGAATTTTGTTGGTTGGCTATTCCAATAGATGTAGATAAATTTAAAATAAATGATGCAAAGAATCCCGACACATGTGTTGTTTTTTTTTACAGAGGCCTATACTTGTCAAAGTAGCAATAAGGATTAAAGAAAAGGATTGTATTCTTGCAAAAAACTGAATTAGATTTTTGTAACCCTTTATAGATTGACAACTTTCGAAATTTTAAAATATAATGGTTCGAAATCAATAAAAATTTAATGGCTACCGATATCAAAATTCGGAAATACTGAGGAGATATGCAAAGGAAATTTACTAATGTAAATATTATTAAAGGATGGATTTGTCTGATAAGTTTAATATCTTTTTTTGCTTGTGGGAATCCGGAAAAAAAGCTTGCAGAGCACTTTGAAAAAGGGGATGAGTATCTTAATTCTTCACAATTGAGAGAGGCTATTATTGAATTCAAAAATGTTATTCAATTAAACCCCAAGAATGCCCAGGGGCATTACAGACTAGGGCTAGCATATCTCCGTCTTGGAGGTATGGCTAATTTGCGAATTGCTTTTCAAGAATTTACCAAAACTGCCGAATTGAATCCTACTTTTTTAGATGCACAAGTAAAATTGGGGGAATTTTACTTTCTTTCCCGTCAGTTTGAAAAAGCCCAGGAAAAAGCAATATATGTTTTAGAAAAAGACAAAATGAATTTAGAGGGTCAAATACTTTTATCAAATATTTATGTGGGGAAAAAAGATTTTAATAAGGCTATAACTTTAATAAAAAAGACTTTAGAGGTCCATAAGGAGTCAATAAAAGCTTATATGACTATGGCCGTTATATATTTAGCCCAAAAAGATTTTGTATCTGCAGAACAAACATATAAAAAGGCAACATCGATCAGTAATGACGCTATTAAACCTCGTTTGGGTTTAGTTAACCTTTATCACCTACAAAAAAAAATACCGAAAGCGGAAAAAGAGTTTAAGAAAGTTATTGAACTTAATCCAAATAACCAGGAGCTGCTTATTGCCCTGGCTAATTTTTATGCATCAAATAATCAAATAAGTAAGGCAGAAAAGACTTATGAGAAAGCTATAGCCTTAGAGCCTGAAAATATAGGCGGATATCTTGTTTTTGGAAATTTTTATATATCCAAAGCCATGCTAAAAAAGGCTGAAGATACTTACAAAAGGGGCATTAATAAAAACCCCAAGTCTATAGGCCTAAAAAAGAAATTGGCTGAACTTCTCTTAAATGAGAAAAAACCTGCCGAAGCAGCTACTTATGTCGATGCTATTTTAAAGGAACAGAAAAGAGATTTTTATGGTCTCTATTTAAGAGGCCGTCTCCGACTGGTTGAAAATAATATAAAGGAGGCTTTCAAAGATTTAAGGGAATCAATTAAAGCGGAACCTTCATTTTCCTCTTCCCATTATTACCTTGGCCTTGCTTATAATGCAAATGGTAACATACAATTAGCCAAGTTAGAACTAAGTGAGGCGATCAAATTTTCTCCTGGTTTGGATGGCGCTCGGTTGGTCTTAGCTGGCATTTATATGAAAACCCAAGATTATAAATTAGCTCTTGAAGAGGTAGAAACTGTTCTTACAAGAAGCCCGAATCATCCAGCACCAAATCTTTTAGCAGGAGATATAAAACTCCGTCAGGGAAAACCCCCTGAGGAAATAGTAGAACACTTTAATATAGTTATTAAACTAATTCCTAAAGACCCAAGAGGGTATGCAAGACTTGGTTTGCTCTATCGATCGCAAAACAAAGATCAAAAAGCCCTTGAACAATTTGAAAAAGCCCTTTCTCTTAATCCAAACCTATTTGATGTTTTAAGTATGATTTCTGCTATACATCTCAAAAATAAGGAACCTGAAAAAGCCATTAATAGAGTAACAGCTCAGTTAAAAAAGACCCCTAAAAACTCCTTTATTTATTATCTTCTAGGTAAGATTTATGCGCTAACAAAAAATTTTAAAAAGGCTGAAAATGCTTTCAATAGCGCCATTGGTTTAAAAAATGATTTTTTAGCGGCTTTCCTTGATTTGAGTAAACTTTATGCTTTGCAGGGAGCTTTTGATAAAGCAATAAAAAAATCTAATGACGCTATTAAGGTCAACCCTAACCTGCTACCACCCTATATGCTATTAGGTATTATCTATGAAAGGCAAGGCAAGCTAGAGGAGGCGAAGAAAAATTACAAAAAAGCCTTGGAGATAAATCCAAAATATGCTCCAGCCGCGAACAACTTGGCTTGGATATATGCAGAACATGGTGGGAATATAGATGTGGCGCTTTCTCTTGCTGAGACAGCCAATGAACAACTTCAGGATGAACCCAACGCTTCAGATACTTTAGGCTGGATATATTACAAGAAAAAAGCGTACCTAAAAGCTATTTCTCTTTTTAACGAAAGTTTAGAAAAACTCCCTAATAATCCACAAATCCATTACCATTTAGGAATGGCGTACTATAAAAAAGGAGATTTGGAACTTGCAAAAAAGGAATTGCGGGCATCTCTGAATATAAATAAAAACTATCCAAGCTCAGAAAAAGCCAAAAAGATCCTTGCAGAATTGGAATAAATATAATTTTGGCCCATTCTTCCTAAGATGTTATTATTCCCATATTCTCGGGGAGGGAATTTAAACTGATGGAGAAGGTGGAATACACCTCCTGGAGGTTCAATCCGATGGATTAAATGAGTTCTGAAAAACCTCCAATTCACCAACCATTCCGGGGAATTGACATGTTAAGGTGATTTGCTCATTTGAATGAATAGAAGCCAATGTTTCGTCTGTCAATTCTTTAGAGCGCCAGCGGCATCCTCTATGGCTAAGTACATTGTAACCCCGCAAACGCATGTTCACTAATTTGGGTTTGGCGCTTTCACGAAAAAAGAGTTAAAAAAAATGAAATGCTAAAAGCCCTTAAACAATGGAATTGCCCGTTAACAAGCAATTTCCTTGGTTCGCAACTTTTGATACAGAACCATTATTTTTGCCTGTGTCTTAGCTATAACCATCTGGATTCTTTAATTGCCAAGTCCATGTATCAGCACACATATCATTGATCCCCCTTACTGCTGACCAACCGAGTTCTTCTTTAGCTTTAGACGGGTCCGCAAAGGATGATGCGATATCCCCGGAACGCCTAACAACAATTTTATAGGGGATGTTTTTGTTTGAGGCTTTTTCAAAAGCCGCTATCATTTCCAGAACGCTATATCCTTGACCTGTTCCAAGGTTATATGTAACAACACCGGGATTAGTCGTTAGTTTCTCCAAGGCTTTAAGATGGCCAACAGATAAGTCTACAACATGGATATAGTCTCTAACACCAGTGCCATCATGTGTAGGATAGTCATTGCCAAATACAGAAAGTTCAGAAAGTTTATTAACAGCCACTTGCGATATGTAAGGGAGAAGATTGTTAGGAATACCATTGGGGTCTTCGCCGATCCGTCCGCTGGCGTGGGCCCCTACCGGATTAAAATAACGTAAAAGGGCAATATTCCATTCCTGGTCCGCCACGTAGAGATCCCTGAGGATTTCTTCAATCATTAATTTTGTGCGTCCATATGGGTTGGTAGCAGAAAGAGGAAACTCTTCTTTTATCGGAACTGTAGGAGGATTCCCATAAACAGTAGCTGATGAGCTGAAAACCAGATTCTTAACATTATGTTTTCCCATAACTTTACATAGATTAATGGTTCCGGTAATGTTGTTATGATAATAATGAAGAGGAATTGTTACAGATTCACCCACTGCCTTAAACCCCGCAAAATGGATAACTGAATCGATAGAGGAGTGAGAAAAGACATCGTTTAGAGAATTAAAATCGAGAAGATCAACTTTAAAAAATTTTAGTTTTTTCCCAGTTATTTTCTGAACTCTTCTTAATGATTCTTCGTGACTGTTTGATAGATTGTCTATAACGATAACTTCATGACCCAACTGCAAAAATTCCAGACAAGTATGGCTACCAATATATCCTGCTCCACCAGTTACCAGAACATTCATATTGTTTTCTCCAAAATAATTACGATTATATATTTCCTATTTACCAAAATAGCATAATAGACTAATCACCACGATTAAAAATTAGTAAAAAAATAAAAAGAAGGCTATATTTTACTTTATCTGTTGCGCATACTTAATGTATGCCAAAATTCACTTTATCTTCTGAGCAAATAGCAAAACTAAAAATAGCTCACCGGTCGGCTAAGAAAATGCGAGATGCTTATACAATCAAAACAATAGTCTTACTTTGTAATGACCTCCCCCCAATGTTTGTGCCACCTTCATAGTAATGATTTCTCTATGTGAGGGTCCCCCATTTTCTGGTCCGACGATTATGCGAATTTTTTGGCTTTGAACTGCTCCTTGACTACCTCCAGAGCATAATGCTCAGGAGGCACGTTTCCTATCGAACTGTGGGGTCTGAAGTTGTTATAATCTTTTCTCCACTGCTCTATTTTAAGCTTTGCATCCTCCAGAGACAAGAACCCAATGGGACTTTAAGCATTCATCCCTTAAAGTCCCATTGAAGGACTCGATATAGGCATTATCCGTAAGTTTGCCCGGTCTGGAAAAATCCAAAGTCCCTTTTTTTTTCATAAGCCCACTTGTCCAGGGCTTTGGAAACAAACTCCGGGCCATTGTCCACGTATATCGATTTTGGCAATCCACGTTGCTGAACAATCGAATCTAAAAAACCTATCGTCTGATACCGATTGATACCTGTGGCTTGATCGTTGAATCCGGATTACCTCACAAGCCCGTCTTTCACTTATTTGATAATCCTTTACCAACTTTTTTACCACGACACGCTTACGAACAGGCCTTAGAACTTTTTTGAGAGAACGTCCTGAAGCATATGCTTATCCAAACTTAAATCCGCCACCAGCTTCTTTAGCTGACGGTTCTCCTCCTCTAATTGCTTTAAACGCCTTAACTCGGAAGGACCAAGTCCGGAATACATCTGCTTCCAGCAGTAAAAGGTTTGACTGGTAATACCCAACTTACGGGTCACTTCAGATACGGGGGCGCCCGTTTCAGCCTGACGAAGAGCAAAGGCGATCCGTTGATCGGTAAAACGACTTTTTCACATGGTAAACCTTCTTTCAATGAAATTTAGTTTACCAAAAAAATCACATTTTGACTGGATCAGTTTTTAGGGGAAGGTCAGTCCCCTATTGCACGCTAACAAGGCCAAAAAGAAAAAACTGCGTATTATTTGTGGCAAGAACATTTTTGGCGCGGGCCATTCCGCTGAAAAAATTTATTAAAATCGCCATAGGACGCTGAAAAGGCTAAGAAGTTTATGACGCGATTTTAATTTCTATAAAATTGGTAGGAGGGTGTTTGAGATTTTCATGAGTTTCGTTTACGGCCTTGGCTCCTCGCCGTTAAAGTCATTTGATGAAGCCTTTTATTTTCTGTGACAATTCTGAAATGGCCCGCTAGAAATCCCAGAAGCCATATGACCAGAGCAGCTACGATGGACCCCGCAATCCAAACTGTTTCTTTTGATTTTTCGAGCTTTTCAATGTCCTTTAGTAATTGATTGTGATTGAGTTTCAATTCCTTTAACTTAAAACTTAGTTTTTCCTTATCCTGAATGATTGCTGCAAGCTCCTCTTTTAGTTTTTCTATTTCAGTTTTCTGGAGCAACATGGTTTCTTTATATTCTTCAATAATCAAATTTTTTGGCTTCTCTTTCCTAACCATTTTTTTAGCAATCCATCCTTCTTTACCGCTTGGTATCAAGACTTTAAGCCATTCCTCGGAGCTGCCAAGCACCTTCAGAGTCTGGTCCATTTTTACCACAGCTGTGACAACATAATCCAGCCCTGGTCCGGACCGAATATTGATAGATCTATCATTGACATAAACATCCTTTGCAAAGCCTTCCCAAGGGGTCAAAAGTAGAAATACACAAGGTAATAATAGGAATTTAAAATTTTTAATTATACGTGTCATTTATTTTTGTCTATGCCTTCCTTAAAAAAAACGGGTTTATAGGGACTATGTTACTAGTATCTATAGATGGAGCCAAATTTATTAATAAATTCAAAAAAAATTCTTATTCAATTGTAATATTCATAAATAATGTATTATTTTCTGGCAATATGTCAAGTATGTACTTTAAATTATTTAATAAGCCCAGGGAAAACTAATAATTTTCAATTTGCGATTTTAAACCTGATGGAATACTCTACAATTTTATATCCTTTCATCCAACAATCCTTTATATTAAACCTTGAGTCAGCTCTGGAGCAAGGAATTCGTTATTGACCCTTTTCAATATCAAACTCGCTCTTTTGATTTAAAATAAGTCATTTTATTGAACTAACATTAAGAGGTAATTATATGAAACACGCTAATTTACGAAACATTGCCATTATTGCCCATGTTGATCATGGCAAAACAACCCTTGTGGATGGGATGTTACAGCAAGGCGGTATCTTCCGCTCCAACGAAAATATTCAGGAAAGGGTCATGGATAATATTGATCTGGAGCGTGAGCGAGGCATTACCATTATGGCCAAAAACACTGCTGTTAATTTCAATGGTGTTAAAGTAAACATTGTTGACACACCCGGTCATGCTGATTTTGGGGGAGAAGTAGAAAGGACTTTGAAAATGGTGGACGGGGTGTTGCTTTTAGTCGACGCTTCTGAAGGTCCATTGCCGCAGACAAGGTTTGTCCTTAAAAAGGCCCTTGAACTTAATTTGCCTCCTATTCTGGTGATTAATAAAATTGATCGGCCTGACGCAAGAATACAGGAAGTTTTGAACGAGGTTTATGATATGTTCATTGACCTTGACGCTACCGAAAAACAGTTGGAATTTCCTGTAATATACACCATTGCAAAAAATGGAATCGCAAAATCAAATCTGGAGGACAATTCGGATAATTTTAAACCGCTTTTTGATTTAATACTTCAAACCATTCCAGGTCCGGAAGGCGATAAAGATGGAGTTTTGCAACTTTTAATCACTAATATTGATTACAGTGATTACGTGGGTAGAATTGGCATCGGCAGAGTTTTTTCAGGGACGGTTAAAGTTGGGGATGAAGTGGCTGTGGTGAATAGCAAGGGGGATTTTATAAAAACCAAAATAACCTCAATTTGTGTCTTTCAAGGCCTCGAAAGGAAGGAGACAAAAGAAGGATCGGTGGGAGATATTGTGGCTCTTTCCGGAATAGAAGAAATTAATATAGGAGATACGATTACGGACCTGGAAAACCCGAGCCCCTTGCCGAGAATTAAGGTAGATGAGCCAACCATCTCGGTTGTTTTTTCCATAAACAACTCTCCCTTCGCTGGAAAGGAAGGAAAATATGTCACTTCAAGAAACCTGAAAGAAAGGCTTGAAAAGGAACTGCTTTACAATGTCTCCATTAAAGTGGATTTCACCGACACAGATTCCTTTAAAGTAATGGGACGAGGTGAATTGCAGCTAGCTATTCTTATGGAAATGATGCGCAGGGAGCAATATGAGTTTTCCGTATCTATGCCTGAAACCATTACAAAGGAGATTAACGGCGCTATCCATGAGCCCATGGAATTGCTGATAATAGATTTACCCGAAGAGTACACGGGAGTGGTGACCCAGCAAATTGGAATACGTAAAGGGAAAATGCTGAAGATGCAGAATAATGGTTTTGGCAGGGCAAGGTTAGAGGCCAAAATAGCTTCGAGGGGATTAATAGGCTTTAGATCTCAATTTTTAACGGACACAAGAGGAACGGGATTGTTAAATCATCTCTTTGATGGATACGAACCCTGGCTCGGAGAGATATCAAAAAGAAACAGCGGGACCCTTATTGCGGACCGACCGGGAAAAACAAGCTCCTATGCCCTGTTTCATTTGCAACCACGAGGGACTTTATTCGTAAAAGAAACCACACAGGTTTACGCAGGGATGATTGTGGGAGAAAATGCCAGAACCAACGATTTGAGAGTGAATATTACAAAGGAAAAAAAGCTCACGAACACTCGCGCGTCATCGGCAGATGAGGCCCTGCAATTAGTGCCTCCAAGGATATTTAGTTTGGAGCAGGCGATAGATTTTATTAAAGAAGATGAATTGGTGGAAGTAACGCCCCAAAATATAAGGTTGCGGAAAAAAAATCTTGCATCTAAATAAAAGATAACATCATTAATAGGCCCCTGAGGGTAAAACTTGTATCCAGCCGAATTTTGCTCTTAGGGCATATACTTCCGAGACAGGCAGTTTTCATTACGTCGCTAATTATCAACCACACCCATAACGGCATTACCCACAAACCTTGGCTGAGGACTGGCGCTAAAAGGATGTAGCAGATAATTCTTGTTATAGGGAGAAATATTGAGTTGCTTGCCATCAACCACCAGGGTAACGCTACCGCCAGGGTCAAAACCCATCGCCTCATCAGCCCCATGGCTCATTAAAATTGTTGCCAATTCAATGTGGGTGGCCCCAACGCTCTCTCTGATCCTTCCATTCACTGCAATTACAACAAGCTCTTTTTCTCTGGTGAGCCCTACTCCAATTTTAGGGCCTCGCATGTGCGTATAATCAACTCTTGCGGCCTGAGTGGCAATTGAAGCTTTTTCTTTCCAACCCCCCTCTTTCATTTCAATGGATTGTTTCCCGGCCCTTACAAGCATGGGGCCTGATTCAACTGCCTGCCAAATATTTTCCCATCCCGGGATCAGGAACCTAAATTTGCTTCCTACCTTCCAATCCCTGGGCTTATGTTCTTTTGGCATGGAAATAGTAATGCCAACTGGAAATATCTCTGTTATCTCTCCGGATTTTAGTTCCAGTTCTTCAATTATGGTATTCCCAGCAAACCGGAAAACAATTCTATCCCCATTAACTTTTATAGATTTATCATAAAACAGATCATAAAATGATGGTTTCCCAGAAATCTCCCGATTTCTTTGTTCTGGAGTAAAATAAATTTTGTTGTCTTTAGTAGAGCTTAAGGAAAATCCCTTCCTTAAATTGGACTCTTTTATTTCAATGCCCCCATCTTTATAAAAAACTAGCGCAGGCTTATTAAAAAGGGGCAGGGAAAGAATCTTGCCATTCCTTACGATCAATCCCAAAGGGCTTCCTATATAATTTTCTGGTAAACCTAACTTTCCCACCAATTCTGGGTTTAGGATATATCCTCCGTTCCAGGAAAATTTGACCTTTCCCTTATTTTTATTCTCATATTTTTTTATGAGAGATAGAATGCTTTCTCCATTTTTGTCTGATACGGCAATATGAAAATTAAAAGGTAAATTTTCTTTTTGATTTTGTCCCCATTTTAGTTTTGCCATGGCCCCGGACCAGGGCGATTCATCGGAATGAAGACCTGTTAGCTGTCTATGATTTATTAACTTCTCCCATGTTTTTTTCTGACAATCAGGGTTATTAGTTATTGATGCAAGGACATCTTTTATTGGCGTGCCATAACTATCGGCATCTTCTCTTAAGATTTTATGAATTTTTTCTTCCCCATGGTTTTTGACACAATCATAATATTCCTTACCATGAAGATGGTTATAAAAGTCGAGGGGCGTTTGAACGGGGGTAGGAAAAGCCAGAGAGGGCCTTAAGCCAGCCGGCGCCCATAAAATGTATGCTTCTTCAAGCTCAAGACCCATGTAGCTGGCAAATAGCTCATTGTTGCAGATTCCCAAACGAAAACTATCCATATCAATCATATCCTGAGTGAGCATATTCTGTTCTCCAAGGCAGACAACAAAACCGTCCTGATTTTTAATTTTTTGCAATTCCTTTTTCCCTTCGCTCCCTAGCTGCCCAAGATGCATACCGGAGCTGACAACGTCTGTCTTGATAATTTTCAAGAAACCCAATTTGTAAAATAAACGTATTTCTTTAAAAGCATGATGATTTAACCAGTCCATTGCCATTGGTCGGGAAATAGGAAAACCGCTCTGGTCGTCTTTGACAAATAGGCTTATCGATCCAATGTCTTCAGGTCTAAAGGTTTTCAACTTCTTTTCAGAAAGATCGGAATATCTTTTTAAACCTAACCTCCTATAAAGCGTCATCTTAACGAAAACTAAAGCTTCCGTAGTAAAAGAAGCTCCAGGAAACCAGGCGAATGGTTTCTTGGAATCAAGTTTATTAATGAGCCTATACCTATCATCAATTCTAAGCCTCCTGCTTCCAACAAGGGAATGGATGCTAGCGCTAAAACTTTGAAATATGTGCTGAGTAAAGAATTCGGTCAATGGGGGAATTCGAGAGAAAGATATTGTTTTGACTAAAAGAATATTAATTATGCCCCTGAGCTCAGGCTCAGTTAATTTTCTATAGGGATAATGTCTTTTGTTCCTATGGCGATAGCTGAAGGAATGATCCGTAATCAAAACATCCTCTCCCTCGTAATAATTAAATAAAAGATCAATTTGTCTGAAAAAATCAATTACCTGCTCATTGTTTTCATCAGTGTTATGAAGTTTTATTAACCTGTTGGCATATACAAAAATCCTTCCTCTGAGCTCCTTTTCTTCGATTCGAAAAGCGTTGGGATCAATTAAAGATTTTAGATAAACCATAAATTCCAATTCACATATTCCGGGGAGATATTTTCTGTTGTTACTTAAAGTGATTTTTTTAAAATCATCATCATACCTGGTCTTCTTCAAATGCACATTAAAAGCTTCTCCAACTGCTTTATTTAATTTTGGACAATGCGTAAGATTATCCCAAAGTCTGCGCAAGTATTTTTTTAAAGCGCATTGAAGAATTTTATAGGTGTATCTTTTTTTTATAACTTCCCTGTTGTGCCTTATATCCATTTGGTTATAGTGCGGATCCCTAAATAAAAGAGTAAGCTTTTTAATGGTCTCCCAATTTTTTTGTTTATGTTCAGGGAACTCAAGGACCCTCAATCTCAGCGAATCCTCAAGGTTTTCGCCTATTAGCTCTGAAAAAACTTTTGTTGGATGATAACGAGAGGACACAATGGGAGCCCCGCTTGCAGCGCTTTCAAGTATTGGAAGCCCTCTGCCTTCCTGCTTGCTTGGTAAAAGCGCCAGGTTAGAAGCTGCGTACAGCTCATAAATTTCCAGGGGCGGTAATTTTCTTTTCCTAATAAATGGATTTGTATTTCCTCCAAATCCCAAAGCTAAAAACACTCTTTCTTGAAATTGCGGACCAAGTTTGGTTAATAGCTGGCTGTACTGCTTCACTAAATATTCTAAATAGGATATGTGAGCTTGTATGACCGGACCGGTGACAAACAATGTTATCGCCAAGTTAGGATTTTGAATCATGAGCTCTTTAAATGAATTATCGGATATTAAATAATCAATAAGTTGAAAGTTTTTCTGTATTCTTTTCCTTTTTAATATCCTAGTAGGTTGAAGAAAAATTAAATGATCATGTGTTAATTCACACTTGATTTTGTCTCTGAATCCTAGGTATAAAGGCTCAGCGGAGGATTCCCAGTCTGAAGGGAAGTGATGATATTTCATTGCGTTTGTTGTGTATAAACCTTTGTTTCCCCCAGAAAATAAAACTTCAATGCGTTTTAATATGTCAAATTTTTTTGATTCATCGACAGACCTGAAAATTTCTGTGTCAATAGCTGTTGGCATAATTCCCGTGCTCATGGGATTGAATCCAAAATTTTGGGTCAAAGTTTCCCTTTGGAGCTCATTTATTGTGGCATTGAACCACAGAGGGGACTCCCAGGGATAGAGCATTTCGATTAAAGAAAAAACTTCTCCAATGTCCGCATTGAGGAAAAAATGGTCCCGTAATCCGCTATTTTCTTTTCCTTTTCGTTTCCAGGGCGGGGAGCCATCTTCCCAATAAAAGTCATGATTGCTATTTAAAACAGGTATCTGAAGCAACTCGGAAACAATGACTATGGCTAAGGCCAATGCCACATTGCCAGGATTAGAGCACACATTGACTGGAATAAGGAGTTGAACATTATTCTCAACAAAATATTTTCCCAGGGAATTGATAAGTTTTTTTGCTTTTTTCCAGACCAGCTTGGCGAGCCTATTGTATTCTTCACTACCCCTGTAGAGTTTTTTGTTAAAATACAAATCATATCCATCCCATTCCGAAAAACCTCTAGCATCTTTTAACTCATATTTTATCCAGTTTTTTCTAAAGATTGAATCTGCCTCTTTTTTTATAGTCCCCGCAATTAGATGTATTTTGGCCTGTTTCTTTTCAGTGGATAATATGGATTCAAGGTTTTCAGCGTATTTTGAAATTTCCATAGATGCCCCGTCGATGCCATAATCGAAATGAATGAAGGCGATACCCTGTCGAAAGACATGAATGGGGTCCACTTTCCCATTAAAAAATTGGTGATTTATTTGCCGTGTGTCTTTAATTTTATCCATAAATAGACCCATATCAAACCATGTGTGAATATTGGACCGGGCCACATAATCCAACATTTTTTGGAACTTTTTGCTTCTATCAATATTTCGGTCCATTTTTTTCGCCTTTTAAACGGCCCCCTGAAAAAGAGGAGAAACATATTTCTTTCTCAACAAGGATTTAAATCTGATTCTTTTAAATTTAGGCAACCACCCAGAATAATTTTCCGAGTTATTAAAAAATATTTTCGATTTAAAGCTGGATTGCGCCCTTGACCTGTATGCTGAAGGGAGCTTTTCTTCAAATAGGATAAATGCTCTGCGTGATCCGCCTGCAGCAATGAATAAAAAGAAGGCTAAATAATTGCCCTTATAAAAGGCGGGATATAGGCCATTCTTAATTGCCTATCGTTGGCAAATTTAAAAGGGCCCATCTATTTTATAATGGAAGAAATTAGGTCCCCTAAAAGCGTCTCGAGAACTTTATAAGAAAAATATTTTTTGCCAAGCTTATAATTATGCTCCGCAATTTCTTGGGCCTTGGATTTGTTATAAATAATCTCTTGAACTTCTTTAATATGATCATCGGTTAAACAATTGTTTTCTGTCATAACTACTTTAAATCCTTTAGAGCCTATATCCGGCCAGAAAACGGGCTCATAGTTATTTACAAATATGGGTTTTTTCGCAAGCACAGCTTCTACAAAAGCGTTTCCAAATCCCTCATACCTGCTAAAATATGTGCAAGCTGTGGCGTCTGCGTAAGCGTCTGAAAGGGAATATATTTTTCTGTTATTATTAGTTTTTCCACGATAGTGAAGTATCCTTCTCTCTCCAAAAAACACCCTTCTGGTAAGCTTTTTCTCTTTCAACATGTCAACCAGCTCATGATAATAACCCAGCCTGTCATCATCCGCTTTACTTCCTGTAATGACGAGTTTCACCCTGTTATCATCCAGACGATCCACTAGCTCAATGGCCGTTTCAATTCCTTTTCTACTTACTATTCTGGTAACTTGATAGAGTTTAATGTCTTCCTTCCTCATTCCAAAAGATTTGGGCATATCGCTATTATAATTATCAAGCTGGCCATAGGGCTCATTAAAGTCCATCACATTTGGAATAACTGTAGAATCCATATTGAATTTCTCCTTGAGAGATTTTTGCGCATAAGAATTGATAACCACATGCCAAACATTAGGATGCTGGATTGAAAAATAATCATCCCTTATCTCCTCTACTTCCTTAATTGGCGTTTGGTATCTTTCGCCTCTTTCCCATGCAAAATCATGATCATGAGCTATAAAGGGAATACAGGTATGTTCCAATAAATTTTTGACGGCCATGCCCATGGATAGATGGCATGGCAGAGCGCTCGCGTTTTCCGATATAATCATCTTTAAATCATTATTCATTATCCACTCAAACGCCTTCATAGCAATTTCCTTTGAAGTCCTTTCCAGATGTTCCAATAAGGGCTCAGGGTCTTCAGCGGGATAGAAAAAGGCTCTTTTCTGTTCCCACTCGCATTCCGGTGAAAAAAAGGACATGCTCGGCAATTTGGTCACATCAATATTTTGGTTTGCTTGGTTTTTTACATAGCTGCCAGTGAGAACAAAAGCCTTGTGGCCCAATTTTCTAAGAACATCAATCCATTTTTGAGTCTCAAGGGAAACCCCGTCGATATCCCCGAACCTCCCAATGATTATTCCAATATTCATTACAACTCCAATATAACTTTCAATAGATTATTTATTATCGTCAATATATTAGCATATTTCAACCATACTAATTTTACTCTGATGACAGCGCCTCATAACTGTAAACTTCAGTATATTTGGATTAAACTTCCCTGATCGCCTGAATGCGTTCCATGGTTGTTGGGTGAGAATAATAAAAAATGCTATACCAGGGATGTGGGGTAAGGTTGGATAAATTTTTTTTAGTGAGTTGAATTAAGGCTTCCTCCATCGACTTTTTCTCGCCTAAAATTTTTACTGAAAACCTATCTGCTTCATACTCATGTTTACGAGAAATGGCAGAAATTATAGGGCTTAAACAAAAGGTAAAAGTCCCAGAAAGGAGAGAAAATAGGGCCAAAGCTCCATAATTGGTTGGAGTTTCTAAAGAGAAAACCTTGAAAAGGGGAGGGTAATCATATAATAGATTCAATGCAAACAGACTTGTGAAAAGCCCAATGGCCCCAATACAAATCATTTTTTTTATATGGCGCAATTTGTAATGGCCTATTTCATGGGCCAAAACGGCAATGGTTTGATGGATTGTCAATTCTTTTATCAGTGTATCAAACAAAACTATGCGTCGGCTTTTTCCAAAACCTGTGAAATAGGCATTAGAATGGCTAGAACGTTTGGAGCCATCCATTTTAAAAATTCCTTTTAAGGAAAATTGAATTTTATCGCATAACTTCTCTATTGCCTGTTTTAAATCACCCTCTTCTAAAAAGTCAAATTTGTTAAACAGGGGAGCAATAAATAAAGGATAAATTAGGAGCATAATTGTCTGAAAAGCCATGATGAAACCAAATACCCATATCCACCATAATGAGCCAGTAGCTTTCATAAACCATAATATGGCGTAAAGGCAAGGAACACCGATAAGGATGGATAGCAATACTCCTTTGATTTTGTCCATTATGTATAATTTAATGGTCATCTTGTTAAATCCATATTTTCGTTCAATTCCAAATACCGAAATCCACTCCAAAGGCAAACCCAGAAGGGCTAATATTATGCTTAGCCCGGTAATAAAGAAAATACCCGTTCCAATGGGTCCCAAATTTTGTGACTCTGACCATTTTCCCAGCCAGGGAAGAATCCCTCCAAAAAGAATCAACAAAGTAACAATAGTGTCATATATAAGATTCAAACGAGCCAGTTTTCCTTTATCTAATGTATAGGCAACTGAATTAAGGTAAGTTCTATCATCTATTATATTGCGAAAAAACTCAGGAACCTTATCTTTATGATTCCCAAGATGGTTTATATTTAATTCATTCAGACCAAAAGAAGCCATCCTTTCCAGAGAAAAAAATATAATAAACAGAGTTAAAATAAATATTTCCATTTGAGTAATATCAAACCTTAATTATTTTTGAAGCAAAAATTTCAATTTCAAGCCAACTCAGAACCCAAAATATCTTGTGCCATTTAGAATGGATATAATTAAATCACAAAAGGAAGGTAATCCCAAATAGTTTTGTATTTTTGAACATCTCATAGGAGCGGCCAAGGAAGCATTTGTTTGGTTTTTAGTTATTTATTGGGGAAAACGCTATAAGACGTTTGCGTAAACTTCATTCTTAGGGTGAACCTTTATCTTTGTCAAAATTTTCTGTAAAAAAAGCTCCTTACTGGTGATACAATGCATTATTAGGAAATAAAATAACTATTGAGTCTAATAAATAGAGGCCAAATGCAGACATTTTTTTTTCTTCAACCAGAATGGCATGATAAACTACCATCTACCAGTTCAGCAATACTGAATCGCCTCAAAGCTGGAGAGGATTTACCCTCAGGATTTGTGCTCGCAGCGCTGGAACAAACTTTAGGGCATGGGCGATTCGGACGGTATTGGCAGTCTAAGCCAGCCAAGGATCTCACCTTTTCTTTTCTTTTAAAAACCAGAGCTGATCTGAAACAGCTCGCATCTCTTACAATGGCGGTAGGGTTAGGAATCGCTTCGGCTCTTGATTCCTTTGGAATTCATTCTTATACAAAATGGCCGAATGACCTTTTGGTCAAAGGGAAAAAAATTTCCGGAATTCTCTCCGAGGAGTGTCATGGCCCTCCTCTCCATGGAGAGGCTTCGGTTGTTGGCATTGGTTTAAACGTAAATATGAATCATGAGGATGAAAAATCCATTCACAGTCCCGCAACTTCCATGTTCATTGAAACGGGAAAAGAATACTTGCTTAAGACAGTTCTTGAAAGAATCCTTGCTATGCTCCCTGACTGGATCAATCGCTGGGAAGATAACGGTTTTTCTGGGATTAGAGATGATTGGACGCTCCGGTCATCCCGAATAGGAAAAACCATCACAACCGGAGAGGGAGCGTCCCTGAAAACAGGCGCTATTATGGGATTTGGCGAATGGGGTCAGTTGCTTGTCCGATGTGAGGACGGCTCCACTTTTGATGTTTGGAGCGGAGAGGTATAGCCCTAATTTAGTATCGCTAAGAGTTGGCCTGTGGTAACCTGCTCCCCTTCAGAGACAGCGATGTCACTCAATATTCCTTCCACAGGAGTTGTAATCTGCACCTCCATTTTCATGGCTTCAATTACTAGTAAGGATTCGCCGGCGTTTATTCGTTCCCCCTTCTTGGCAAAAATGCTCATAACTTTGCCAGGCATTTGGGCGGTTATTTCTATGCTTTTTTGGGATAGAGTTCTGCTGCCAGCTTCTTTTAAATTTGCTGATTTGCCTTCGCGGATGCCAACATCATAAACCTTTCCATTTACAGTGGCTTTTCCCCCTTCAAAAAGAATGGGATATTCTTTGCCGTTGACCATTACCAAATAGCTTGTAGGACCATCTGATGTTTCAGAAACAGCCGCCTTCTTTTCAGTCTTTCTAATGCCTATCTCTCCCTCTCCTTTTAAAAATTTTAGCCCCTTCTCTCCGCATGAGGCGACTATAAAAATATTTTCTTCAGTCTCTTCAATCTTTACAGTCCGTAATTTCTCCCTTGCGCTCTTAATGCTTTTCCCATGGTCTTTATCATTAAGTTGTATGGGAGAAATTTCATTGGGTTCAAGCTTCAACTGTTCGGAAGCTATTTTTATTATTCCAGAATCCGGAGGCACGGGAGTTTTTCCAAAATATCCAAGAACCATCTTGCCATAGGATTCTGAAATTTTTTCCCAGGGACCAAACATGACATTGTTAAAAGCCTGCTGAAAGTAAAATTGAGAAACCGGAGTTACAGACGTTCCATATCCCCCTTTTTCCACCACCTCTCTCATGGCTTTAATTATTTCCGGGTACTTGTCCATAATTCCATTATCCCTAAGCATCTGGGTGTTGGCGGTAAGGGCTCCACCCGGCATGGGACTCCAGGGAATGAGGGGTTCAACAGCCATAGCTTCGGGAGGAAGAAAGTAGTTCTTCATGCATTCCTTAAATACTTCTTCCGCTTCCCGCACCTTATCAATATCCACATCCAAATGGTAAGGGGTTCCTCTCAGGGCATGCCACATAACGATTATATCCGGCTGGCAGGTCCCACCCGAACAGGGATGCAAAGAGAGATCAATAGCGTCAGCCCCAGCTTCCAGAGCCGCTTTATTGCATATGACGCTAATGCCCGCTGTCTCATGGGTATGGTAATGAATGAAAGTATTGGAGGGGAGCATTTTGCGAGCTCTTTTTATGGTTTCGTATACTTTTGAGGGAACAAGGGTCCCTGAGGCATCCTTAAAACATACTGAATCAAAAGGAATATCAGCATCAAGAATTTTTTTTAAGGTGGCCTCATAAAAATCCGGATCATGAGCGCCATGGCATCCTGGAGGAAGCTCCATCAGCGTAACACAGATTTGATGTTTCAAACCTTCCTCAGCAATACACTTGCCGCTGAATATAAGGTTGTTAACATCGTTCAATGCGTCAAAATTGCGTATTGTTGTAATGCCGTGCTTTTTGAAAAGTTTTGCATGCAGGCGAATAATTTCGCTTGACTGGGATTCCAGGCCGACCACATTCACTCCCCGCGCCAGCGTTTGCAGATTCGCATCCGGACCAGCGGTTTCTCGAAAGGTATCCATCATCGTGAAGGCGTCTTCATTGCAGTAAAAATAGAGAGATTGAAAGCGGGCCCCTCCACCGGCTTCAAAATAGTTGATACCGGCCTCCCGGGCCGCCTCCAGGGCCGGCACAAAGTCTTTTGTTTGAACTCGGGCTCCATATGCGGATTGAAACCCGTCGCGAAAGGCCGTACACATGAATTTGACTGCTTTACTCATAATATTTCCTCAAAATAATTATTAAACCAGCACAGACCAGAGTACGCCGGCAGCAATAGCCGATCCTATAACCCCAGCGACATTGGGAGCCATAGCATGCATAAGGAGGAAATTATGCGGATCCTCCTTTTGCCCCACCATTTGAGCAACCCGGGCGGAATCCGGCACTGCTGAAACCCCGGCTGCTCCAATAAGGGGATTAATTTTATTCTTTATAAAAAGATTCATAATTTTAGCAAAAAGAAGACCACTTGCTGTGGCAACACAAAAAGAAAGGGCTCCTAGACCAAAAATAAGAAGAGATTGGGGGCTCAGAAAGGTTTGCGCTTGAGTGCTTGCCCCTACGGAAAAACCAAGAAGGATGGTGACAATGTCTATAAAGGCATTACGCGCGGTATTGGCAAGCCTTTCTGTTACACAGCTTTCTTTCAGAAGATTTCCGAAAAAAAGCATTCCCATTAAAACAACAGAGCCCGGAGCAATCAAGGCGGAGATGAGAAAAGCAACAATAGGAAAGAGAATTTTTTCCCTCTGGGAAACCTCTCTGGGTGGCTTCATCCGAATTAACCTTTCCTTTTTTGTGGTTAAAAGCCTCATGATAGGGGGCTGGATAACGGGAACAAGGGCCATATAAGAATATGCGGCAATGGCAATGGATCCAAGAAGATGAGGGGCTAGTTTAGACGCTAGGAAAATGGCCGTTGGTCCATCCGCTCCTCCGATAATCCCTATGGCCCCAGCTTCCGAAGGATCAAATCCTAGATAGAGGGCTCCGATAAAGGTCAGAAAAATTCCCATTTGCGCCGCGGCTCCCAACAAAACAAGCTTGGGGTTCGACAACATAGTCGAAAAGTCGGTCATGGCGCCAATCCCAAGAAAAATCAACGGTGGATATACCCCATGGCTAACTCCTAAGTAAAGATAACTCAGCACGCTGCCATCATCATAAACACTGAGAGACATCTCTGAAGAGAAGGGAATATTTCCCACTACCACACCAAATCCTATAGGCAAAAGAAGCAGGGGCTCATAATCTTTAACAATAGCCAGGCTTAAAAATATTATTCCGATGACAATCATCAACGCATTTCCTTTTGTCATCGACGCCACTGCTGTTGTGGTAAGAAAGTTTAAAAAAATATCCATAAAGCTCTCAAAAGCTCCCAAACTTCATTGTTAATGGAGTGGTTTTTTTGATATGGACCTATAAAGAACTGACCCTATGACTGCCAAGGTTTCATCTGGCACTTCCGAAGAATCCTGCCTTATATCCCGGATTTTAATTTTATGAGGATAAATTTTCCCCAATATTTTCAGTGTTTTAGGAAAAACACTAATGGAAAAGGTTATAAGGCCAAGAGCAATAAAAACGATTAACATACCTGTTAATGCTATACTGATACCCTGGCCCTCGATAATGTTCTGTAGACCTACATTTATATCTAATGTCATATTAAAATAAAAAACAGGTTTTTGCGCATTGTGTGCTTTTTGGGCTTGCACATGGAAGAAACAAGGCGCAGGTGGATTATAATTCAGAACAATATTTCAATAAATTATGAAGAAAGAATTTTATTCCCTCGCTTAACCTTTTGATAAAAAATGTCATATATTACCATACATTTGCAATTATGGGTAATAGAATAATCAGGATCGAATTGACTTTCTCTATATTTTTGGGTAAAATGGCCCCCTTTAATAAGGATTAGGGAAAGGGCCATTCTTAAGGTCTAAGAATGACCCTTTTTTAATGGGAATTATCATGAATAACCTCGATAATCTTGAAAAGCTAGTCTCTCTTTGCAAACGCCGCGGATTTATTTTCCAGAGCAGCGAAATTTATGGGGGCTTAAATAGCTGCTGGGACTATGGGCATCTGGGGGTGGAGCTCAAAAAAAATGTAAAAGAGGCATGGTGGAAATGTGTGGTCCAAATGAGATCGGACATTGTCGGAATTGATTGCAGTATTTTAATGCATCCAGATGTTTGGAAAGCCTCCGGCCATGTTGATAGTTTTTCAGATCCTATGGTTGACTGCAAAAGTTGCAAGCATAGATTTAAAGCGGATGATATTGCATTAGATAAATGTCCCGATTGTGGCGGAGAATTAACTGACGTAAGGCAGTTTGACCTTATGTTTAAAACATTTATGGGCACTGTCGAGGAGCAGCAATCAACGGTTTATCTGAGGCCTGAAACAGCCCAAGGAATTTTTGTCAATTTTAAAAATATCCAGTCCACCTCACGATCTAAAATTCCATTTGGAATCGCTCAAATAGGAAAAGCTTTTAGAAACGAGATTACACCGGGTAATTTCACTTTTCGAACTAGAGAATTTGAGCAAATGGAGATTGAATTTTTTGTGAAGCCTGGGGAGGATATGAAATGGTTCGAATACTGGAAAAACGAGCGGTTTAATTGGTATCTTCACTATGGAATTAGAAAAGAAAACTTACGCTTTAAAGAGCACGCAAAAGAGGACTTGGCGCATTACGCAAAAGCCTGCGCCGATGTGGAATATCGCTTTCCCTTTGGATGGTCTGAGCTTGAGGGTGTGGCAAACAGAACGGATTATGATCTTAGAAAACATGTTGAAAAAAGTGGGAAAGAACTGCAGTATTTTGACGAAGAAACCCATGAAAAATATATTCCCTATGTTATTGAACCCTCTGCGGGAGTAGACCGTTCTACTTTAGCTTTCCTTGCGGATTCTTATGAAGAAGAAGAGGAGAGGGTGGTTCTACGATTAGACTCCAGATTGGCCCCATACAAAGCGGCAATTTTCCCTCTCGTAAAAAAAGATGGACTCCTCGAAATATCACAGGATATATATAAAAACTTAAAGAAAAACTTTAATATTTTTTTTGATGAAAAAGGATCCATTGGGAGAAGATATCGCCGTCAGGATGAAATCGGCACCCCATTTGGAGTTACTATTGATTATCAAACAAAAGAGGACAATTCAGTGACTCTTCGTGATAGAGATAGCATGGATCAAATTAGAGTTCCCGTAAATGAATTAGTAGGGAGAATCAATAATAAATTAAACATGTGACAATTTTAACAAAAACTGTTAATAGTCTTCATTTTGAATCTTCCAAAACAGGGTTCGCCTATACCCGCTTTAAATGCTTGAAGCTGTCAAACCAAAAGGGGAAAATCTACTTTTGATCGTTTGCAAAAATTCTGAGAAAGCATTTAATATACTACTATCAATGGCAGTAAAACATAAAGCGGCGAGACGCCGCAACCAAAAGGAGCTACCGCTCCAGTGATCTAACAGAAAAAACTTGTTCAAAAAACAGGCTTTTACCGAGTAATAGTATAAAGAAATATCGCTGGGAAATAAATTACCTAACATGGCTTCGTTTTAGTTTTTTTCTACTTGATGCTATTAGATAGACGACAATATCAAATTCTTGAGGAGAATTAAATGCCTTCAGAAAAAAAGTATGTGTACTTTTTCGCTTCAGGAGGCGCGGAAGGGAAAGCTGATATGAAAAACCTTCTGGGAGGGAAAGGCGCCAATATGGCGGAAATGACCAATCTCGGCATAGCCGTCCCCGCGGGTTTTACAATTACCACAGAAGCATGCATTGAATATTACAATAACAATAGGCAACACCCCATTGGAATGTGGAAAGAAGTTGAACAAAATTTGGCAAAGCTCGAAACTGCCATGGGAAAAAAGTTTGGAGAGACAGGCAATCCTTTGTTGCTCTCCGTCCGGTCAGGAGCACGGGTTTCTATGCCCGGCATGATGGATACGGTGCTGAATTTAGGGTTAAATGATCAAACGGTAAAACAACTTGGTTTAATAAGCAACAATGAGAAATTTGCCTATGATAGTTACCGGCGTTTTATTATGATGTTCAGCGATGTGGTCTTGGAAATAGATCGCCTCAAATTTGAGATTATTTTAGACCAAAAAAAAGAAGAAAAAAACCTCCAATTCGACGGTGAACTTTCTTCGGAAGATTTAAAAGAGATAGTTTTGAAATATAAAGAAATTGTAAAAAAAGAAAAAGGTTTTGATTTTCCTGAAGAACACTTCAAACAACTTAAAATGGCCATTAATGCAGTGTTTGATTCCTGGAATAATCAAAGGGCCATTACTTATCGAAAACACGATAATATTCCTGGAGACTGGGGAACAGCTGTCAATGTGCAAGCAATGGTTTTCGGCAACCTAGGTGAAAATTCAGGCACCGGTGTTGCTTTTACGCGAAACCCCAGCACAGGAGAGAATAAATTCTATGGAGAATATCTAATGAATGCTCAGGGAGAAGATGTTGTGGCGGGAACACGAACCCCCCATCCCATTGAAAAATTGAAGATAGAAATGCCCGAAGCATATAAAACCCTTGAATCAATCTACAAAAAATTGGAAAAACGCTATAAGGACATGCAAGATATTGAATTTACAATCCAGGAGAACAAGCTTTATATGCTTCAAACCAGAACGGGGAAACGGACCCCGGGGGCTGCTATCCGTATTGCCGTGGAAATGGTGGAAGAAGGGGAAATTGATATAAAAACAGCATTGCAAAGGGTTAGTCCGGAACAATTTGTCCAAATTCTACATCCCATGGTCGACCCGAACGCAAAATTGAAAGTGTTGGCCAAAGGATTGCCTGCTTCGCCAGGGGCCGGAGTGGGAAAGGTAGTGTTTTCGGCAGAGGATGCTGAAGAACTTGCGGCGGTAAATGAGGATGTAATTCTTGTTCGTCTTGAAACCTCGCCAGAGGATATAGGAGGAATGCATGCTGCTCAAGGAATTTTAACGGTTAGAGGGGGAATGACCTCTCACGCGGCGGTTGTTGCCAGGGGCATGGGCAAATGCTGTGTGTCCGGTTGTGGTGAAATAGAAATTGACGCGGAAAATAAACTATTTACCGCAAATGGAAATATCGTTAAAGAAGGGGATTATATAACGATTGATGGCACATCCGGAAAAGTTATCAATGGCAAAGTTTCTCTTATTTTGCCCGAAATAGGAGAAAATTTTGAAAAATTTATTTTATGGACCGATGATATTAGAAAACTTAAAGTCCGCGCTAATGCAGAAACTCTTCCAGATATCTTAAAGGCCAAAAAATTTGGAGCAGAAGGAATTGGCCTTTGCAGAACGGAGCATATGTTTTTCGAAGGGGACAGAGTTAGCGCTGTGCGTGAAATGATCCTTTCAGGCTCCAAAGAAGAAAGAAAGAAAGCTTTGAATAAAATTACAATCATGCAAAAAGGAGATTTTAAAAAAATATTTAAGCTAATGTCCGGTCTGCCCGTTAATATTCGATTATTAGATATGCCATTGCATGAATTCCTCCCGCATACTAAGTTAGAGATATTTGAATTGGCAAAAAATATGGGAGTTTCCTCGGATATATTATATAAAAAATCTCTTGCGTTGAAAGAAATGAACCCCATGTTAGGTCACAGAGGATGCCGGCTCGGAATTAGCTTCCCTGAAATTTATGAAATGCAAACAAGAGCGATTATTGAAGCGGCCATTGAAGTAGTTGCGGAAGGAGATCAAATCTTTCCAGAAATAATGATCCCGCTGGTTGGACATGTAAACGAACTGATCCGGGTAAAAGAAAATGTTGTCAAAGTAGCTCAAGCGGTGCAAAAAGAAAAAGGCCAGAAAATTGATTACTCATTTGGAACTATGATTGAACTGCCCCGGGCAGTCTTAACTGCAGATCAATTAGCAAAAGAATCAGACTTTTTTTCTTTTGGAACGAACGACCTAACGCAAACCGTTTTTGGTTTGAGCAGGGATGATGCAGGAAATTTTCTTCCTTATTACATTGAAAAAAACATTTTAGATAAAGATCCATTTGTGGCTATCGACAAGGATGGGGTAGGAGCCCTGATTCAAATAGGTGCTGAAAAAGGCAGAAAAACAAAGCCCGGCTTAAAATTAGGAATTTGCGGAGAACATGGGGGGGAACCATCCTCAATAGAGTTTTGTCACCAGATAGGCCTTAACTATGTTAGTTGTTCCCCCTTCAGGGTCCCCATTGCAAAGTTGGCCGCAGCTCAGGCTGCTTTGAAAGATTAATTCGTGAAAAAACTTAATGATTTAAAGTAAACTACCGCGCTTTCTTTCATCTTCCCCAAGATTTTCTATTTTTTCCAGTTCCAAACAAAATCTATTTTATACTATTCCACTGTAAAAACTTGTTTTTTGCGCAATTTTTTCTGTTAGTTCACCGGAGCGGCAGCTCCTTTTAGTTGCGGAGCCTCGCTGCTTTATGCCTTTTGCTCGAAAATTTGACCCCAAATATTTTTCTTGATAAAGTTATAAATAGAGATTATTTTTTTAATTTAGCCAGTAATTTTAAGAAATCTTTGCTATAGAATTCCTTATAGTTTATGGTGGAGATCTTCAATATTCTCAATCATGGCACATATCCCGCGTAAGGATTTAATAGGATAAGGTTTTTTGGGATTATTTACGGTTTTCACAATGTGCAATAAATTTCTTCAGTAGCGGAAGGGTTCAGTAATGGACAAAAAGGTTATTAAGATCGAAGATGATTTTAAATTAATAGAAACTTTCAAACAACACAGCCATGAGTTAACGGAAAAATTTTCTGAGGTAATGGCGCTTTATAATTTTAGTAAAGGCATAAATATTATATTTCACAAGGATAATTTTATGGAAGCAATTAATAAATTGTTAAAAGACTCACTCAGAATTGAGGATTATTCCATAATGCTTCTTGATGGAAAAGGAGAGAGATTATCTATCTGTTCCGCAAACCCTTCTACTTTTGAAGCAACAAAAGATTTGTCATTTAAGGTTGGAGAGGGGATATCTGGTCTTGTGGCTAAAACCGGAAAAGCCATTCTGGTCAATGACGTAAATAAAGACAAGAGGTTTCTTTATTATAAAGGTAGAATAAAGGGAATTGGATCTTTTTTTTCTGTGCCACTAAAATCCAACAAGGTTAAATTGGTTGGCCTATTAAATGTGCACAAAAAGGAGGCCAATGGGTTTAGAAAGGATGAATTGCTAATCTATCATGCTGTGGCGCAACAAATTGCCCTGGCTCTCGAAAATTCTCGAGTTTTCAAAAATCTTAAAAAACTCTCAATAACTGATGAGTTGACTCAATTACATTCCAGGCGCTATTTAAATGATGCTCTTGAAAAATACATTAATTCTTCCCAACGGAACCATGGTGTATTTTCCATTATCCTTATAGATATAGATTATTTTAAAAACATAAATGATCAGCATGGTCATCCTTTTGGAGATAGAGTACTAAAAAAACTAGCTGAATTCCTGAGAAAAAATTCCCGCCAGAGTGACATCGTTTCCAGATATGGCGGAGAAGAATTTGTTCTTTTACTCCAGGGGACAGAGACAATAAAAGCCATAAAAGTAGCTGAAAAATTACGGAAGACGGTTGAGAAAAATTTGAAAATTGATGGCAAAAAGTCGCCCTCAATAGAAATTACGATTTCCGCTGGAGTGGCTTCTTATCCTGAATCTGGAAAAACTAGCATTGAACTAATGGCTGCTGCCGATAAAAATCTTTATCAAGCAAAGCTTACAGGCAGGAATAAGGTGTGCGCTCCTATCCATTCTAAACTAAAGAAGGATTTAATAAACAAAAGAATTAACGCTCGTTTTCCAGTTGGCCTAAGGGCTTGTATTGATCAGGATTATATTCAATCATTTGAAATGAAGGTAAAGGGTCAGTGGAAATCCTGTTGGTTTGAAGATATCAGTAAAAATGGGTTTAGAAGCATCGTTGATTTTGAGGCAAAAACTGGCTCTGAATTTGAGTACAGAATCCTAACAAAAAATCCTGTTGTGCCTACTGAATCTTTTAGTGGACGCATTATGCATAGAGAAAAGATTAAAAAAGAAAAATATTCGATTGGCATCGAAGTGGACCAATTGAGTGAGGCATGGAATAATATTTATAGCTCCCTCGCTGTGTAAATCAGCTACTTTTAATCCTGCCCAATTGCATTCACCTCTAATTATTTTTAATGCTTCTATCTTTTGAATTTCTTCTTCAGGTGAACTATATTTAAATTATGATACTATTCGTTTGCGCTTTAATTTGTTTGCAGGAAAAGCCTGTCCAGGGAAAGTCAGTCATCAATTTCAACTATTAAATGAAAAATAAAAGAACAAAAGTTTTATTGATAGAAGATGACAAGGTAGATCAGCTAGCATTTAAACGTTTAGTCAAAGAAAAATGTCTCTCCTACGACTATACAATTGTCCAATCCTTATCTGAAACAAAAAAAATATTAGATCACGAACGATTTGATGTTGTAATAGCTGACTATTTTCTTGGGGATGGAGCCTCATTGGATATATTCGATTTAATATTCGAATGCCCAATTATTGTTACCACTGGTTTGGGAAATGAAAAAATAGCAGTTAAAGCAATGAAAGCAGGCGCCTATGATTATATCGTAAAGGACCCTGAATGTAAGTACATCAACTTTTTGCCTTTGACCATTGAAAAAGCCATAAAATGCAAAAAAATTGAACAAGAAATTGAATTGCAATCCCACGCTATTATGAGCGCCAACGATAGCGTTTACATAACTGATAAGGATGATAAAATAATTTTTGTTAACACGGCATTTTGTAGAGCATATGGCTACGAGAAGGAAAATATTTTAGGAAAATCTATTAGATTATTATGGGACCAGAGGGATTTTAAAGAGGGAGCAAACAGTAAGCAGTATGTTAGGGTTCGTAGAAGAAAGGGGGAGTTTATAAATAAGAGAAAAGATGGAAGTAAATTCCCTGTTTCTTTATCAAGATCGGTTATTAAAGATAAAAAAGGAAATAAAGTTGCCGTTGTTCAAGTTGCTCATGATATAACTAGACCTAAAAGGGTAGAGGAGGCTTGGCGGCGTCTTTCTTTTCTTGACGGATTGACTGGAATTCCCAATCGCCGTAATTTTGATGGATTTATTGATTTAGAATGGAGACAAGCAATCCGCGGTGGCGCTCCATTGTCATTAATCATGATCGATATTGACAATTTCAAAGAATATAACGATACCTATGGACATCATGCCGGTGATAAATGCCTTAAACAGGTGGCAAAATTATTAAGCGCTTCCTTGAAGCGGCCTAGGGATTTATTGGCACGGTATGGCGGCGAGGAATTTGTTATCGTTCTCCCAGGTACTGATGAAATAGGCGCTTATTTGATAGCTAAGTTGTTACGCAGCCAAATTGAAGCCCTAAAAATTGCCCATTCCAGCTCAAGCGCCTCCAAATATGTTACCATAAGTTTGGGTGTTGCCACCATCACTCCCATCAAGAATTCCAGACCAGAAGAAATAATAAAAAAAGCGGATCAAGCTCTTTACCAGGCGAAACAGGAAGGAAAAAACCAGGTAAATGTATTCAATCTTAAATAAATCCTACCCCAGAACCTTCGTAAAGCGGCCAGGGGGCCGCAGCCAAATAGGGCTGCCGCCTTGGAGAATAAACAAAAAACTTTCTCAAAAAAGAAGTTTTTAAAGTGTAATGGCATGAAGGTTTCCAATTAATCAATTGAAATCATCTTCATTAAAAAAGTCTAAAATAAACGGAGGCAAAACAAAATTGCCTGAAAAAACTTTCCCAAAAAAGGGAGATAGGTTGCGAGCAATCTTTTCCGCCGCAATGGATGCGAAAATAATATTAGATAGCGAGGGGAAAGTGGTATTTTGTAATCATGCGGCTGAAAAGATATTTGGCTTTTCCTCTGATGAAATTCTTTGCAAGGATCTCTGCAGTTTCGTAATCCAAGAAAAATATAGGAAAGATTATAATGATGGGCTGTCTGAATTTAGAAAGTTAACAGAGAAATCGGTTTTAGATAAAGTTATTAAATTGCAAGGTTTAAAGAAAAATGGCGAAAAATTTTCTATGGAACTTTCTCTTTCACCCTTAAAACTTGAAAATCAATTCTATGCCCTCGGGTTTGTTCGTGATGTTTCAAAACTAAACTTGGCAAAAGAAGAATTAAATGAACATAACTTATGTTTGGAGAACCAGCTAAAGGATAGAACAGCGGAATTAACAGAAGCTAAGGATAAACTTCTTCAGGAAAACAATAAGCGCAAAGAAACTGAAGAAAAGCTAATGCGTTTATTACAAGATTACGCGAACGCTAATCAGGAATTGAGGAATTTTGCCAATATTGTCACACACGATTTAAAAGCCCCGTTAAGAGGAATTAACTTGTTAGCAGTTCTCATATCCACTGATTATGCTGAAAAGTTAGGTAAAGAGGGAAAAAAACAGATGGATAGGCTGAAGGGAAGGGTAAAAAGAATGTACACCCTTATAGAAGGTGTTTATAGGTACTCAAAATATGGGAGCTTTAACGGTGAAAAGATTGAAGTAAATTTAAATGCGCTTGTGTCAGAGTTGATTGATAAAATAGTCCCTCCAGAAAATATTGATACGACAATAGAAAATGAATTGCCCACAATTTTCTGCGAGAAAACCTCAATGTTTCAAATTTTTCAAAATTTATTGACCAATGCGGTAGCTTCTATCAAAATTCCTAAAGGAAAAATTAGAATTGGTTGCATTGCTGAAGGCAACAATTGGAAATTTTATGTGGCAGACAACGGAACAGGCATTGAGGAAAAGCACTTTATGACAATTTTTAAAATGTTTCAAACCATTTCTTCGAAAGAGGAATCTGAGAGCGTCGGTATAGGTTTGCCCCTTGTTAAAAAAATTCTTGATAGGAATAGAGGAAAGATCTGGTTGGAATCGGAAGTCGGGCGAGGGAGCACATTTTATTTTTTATTGCCTAAAAGTGTGGAATGAATTTAAAGGGGAAAACCTATATGATTCCAAGTTAACATAACATATCTTATCGGAAGTTCAGTTGTGGCTCTTTTTAAGCTCTATTGCTTTGAAAAGTTGACTATCATTTAAATTTATATCTGAGCCTGGGAATAAGGCCATTAATTTATCATGGGTTTCCTTGGCTTTAGCTTCGGCGCCTGTTTTTCTATACAAAAACAGAAGATTTTTGTACAATTCCTCTTTCGGGTGCTGTAATTTTTCTCTGGAAACTAAATCCTCAATCAAAGAAATGGACCGATCGTAATCCCCCTTGTCGATCAAGGTATATCCAAGACCAACCAGCGCAATATCATTGAATAAACTATATTTTTTACTTTCTTGTATAACTTTTTCAAAAAATTTTTGCGCCTCATTATAATTTCCTTGAGCATAATTTTTGTTCGCATTAATAATATCATCATACATCCCAAGAAAAAAATCCTCTTTTTGGGCCTTGTAACGGGTTATGAGAATTCCAGACGATGCAATAATTATAAATAGAGCAAGCGAGGCAAAGATAATTGCCTTGCCATTTTCCTTTGCAAAGGTTAAAACCTTTTGGCTTAATATTACAAACTTATCAGGCTCTTTTATCTTTTTTTTAAAAGGTTTCTTTTTAATTCTAATGGCCATTTGAGCTAATTTTTCTTAAAACCATGACAAAATTCATTTATCTGGATAATTTCAGCTAACATAATGTAGCCACAAGCAACTCAGAGTTTTTAAAAATTTTAACAACATCATTTTCAGAAACACCGGATCCCCTAATAATTTTCGAGGCCATACTTTTGCTCAGCAAATCCCCTGGGGCATGGCTGTCTGAATTAAAAATTAAAGGAGCTCCAGTTTTTTGCGCTATTCTAACCACATGGCCATTAGCCAGCGAATGTCCTTTTCTTCCGCTCAGTTCAAGATAAATATTTTTTTTTCGAGCAAGAATTGCATCTTCTTCTTCAATAATGCCTGGATGGGCCAAAATGTCTATATCAGCTAATAAGCCAGCATGATTTGTCCCTTTAATTACTGGCTCCACAATTGTTTCCCCATGTAAAACAACAATTTTTGCTCCGAGAGCCCTTCCCTCAATGACAAGATTTTTGATAGCTTCTATCGGGGAATGCGTAATTTCCAAACCAGGAATAGTTTTAATTTCCCAATATTTATTTATATCATTGCAAGCTTTTACAATATCAGGGACAACTCTTTGAATATTGGAACTATCCACATGATCAGTTATAGCAATTGTCGCAAAACCCATATGTTCGCATCTGCGGGCCAGTTCCGAGGGGACCAAAGCCCCATCGCTTAATAGAGAATGTAAGTGCAAATCAATCATTCAGCCGATTTAATTTCATTAACAAATCGAGAATTAATGGTTATGCAACATCTGGATCGGCGCCAGTGAAGGCACATGAGCATTAAATCCAGTGTAACAAGGAAATACTTTAACTATTATTCAAATCTAATTGTTTTTAAAACTATATTGCTTTTAATTTTTCTCTAAATTCACCCATTAAAAGACTGATGGGGAAGTCATTTTTGAAAGCTAAACTTTTAGAAGCATGAACATTATTGACTGATGGGTCAATAAACTGAATAAACTAAGTCCTATTTTACCACTAAAAGTTAAATAGTAAACCCCGTTAGAGAACTATGTTCTCTAACGACTACAGGTGGTGGCATTGAACCCCGTTAGAGATAGGGAACGAATCTAGATCGTTTTAAAAGTAGGCACATTATTTTAACAGTCGTTTCCGTAACCTCTACCGGGATGAAGCGCTATCTATAAGGAATGATCGATTCCACCACAGGAGTCGGTGGTTTTCTCTAACGGGGTAAAGGGCTTAAATAAATACAAAATCTTGAAAATCCGCCCAAATTCATCTTCAGCATATAATGTCTTAAATATTCTTGGCAAATCGGAGAATCAAGGATAAGGTAAAAGTACCGGATGACATAAGTGGATGGTAATCAAACATAGATCCTTTGTCCATTTTTGAATCTGAGAAACTGAGTAGTAGAACAGGGAAAGTTTTTTGTATATTATAAAATAGAAGTAAATATTTCATTAAAATCCTTTAAAAGTCAATTACTTTCATATGCCAATATTTATTGTTTATGTTATTCTCTTGGTTTGTAGCCTCCCAATTGCAAGATCCGCCAACGCTTTGTCCGCTCACGAAATTATGCAAAAAGTGCAAGACAGAGACGACGGCAATAATGAGGCCAGCAAAATGGAAATGATCTTGATCAATAAAAAGGGAAACAAAAGGGTACGCAAAATCAGCAGCTTTGCTAAAGATATAGGCAAGGACACTGTGAGACTCCATTTCTTCCTGCATCCGGCGGACGTTAAAAACACAGGGTTTCTAACTTACGATTATGGCGATCCCGAAAGGGAAGATGATCAATGGTTGTATCTTCCAGCCCTTTACAAGACAAAACGTATAGCTACCAATATGAAAAGATCTTCCTTTATGGGATCTGACCTCACCTATGCCGATATGACATCACGGGTACTAGATGATTACGAATTTAAAATTATCAAAGAGAATGAAATTAAAGGCGAGAAAGTTTGGATGATCCTAGCTTCGCCCAACAAGAAAGCCATTCATGAAACGGGGTACACAAAGTCTATCCTCTTTATAAGACAGGACAACTTTGTGGTCTTACGGGCTATCCACTGGCTTAATAAAGGGGGAAAACTTAAATATTACGACGTTAAAAAGCTTGAGCTTATTGATAACATTTGGGTTGCCACCGAAACCCATATCAGCATTAGGAAAGGCAAAAAAAAACTACATAAAACAATTCTGCAGTTATATGATATAAAATTCAACCAAAAATTCGATAAAAACCTTTTTACAATCAGGCAGTTAGAGAATGGATTAAAAGGCTATTTTCAATAATATTTTAAACCCTCGCGTCTCTCCCCAATGCCTTCAAAACACAAAACAACAAAACAATTATCAAGGAATATCAAGCAAAAAACAGGGATTGCCCAAAGTTACCCCTGGTATCCTCTTTTAAGAATTTTAATTTTCCTATTTTTTTTGCCAATATTTTCATTAATCTTGCAAGACCCAGCATTATCCAAAGAAATTGAAAGAGAAAACTCAGAAAGCGAACTAGAAAGCATTTTAGAGGGGTTTGACGATGAATCAAGTGAGATCATAGACCGGCACAAATTAATTAAGGAACGGGTCTGGGATTTTAGCGGTTTCTTAACGCTAGGTTCTTCTTATAATTATTCCCATAAAGCCCCATTGCCGGGAAAAACAGATTACAGAGGTCTCAGTCGATTGCGAATTAAATTTTTTCTTGGATTGGATTTATTCCTTCCTTTCCAATGGAAATCCAAAATTACGGGAGATGGGTTTTACGATTTTGCTTATCAAATCAAAGGACGGAGCCAATTTACAAAAGAATTATTGGATCAACAAGAAAAGGAATTTAAATTGGGTGAAGGATATGTTCAGGGAAATCTTTTTTCGAATCTTGATTTAAAGATAGGCAGACAAATGGTGGTTTGGGGGAAGTCGGATAATATTCGTATAACCGATATTTTGAACCCTCTAGATAACCGGGACCCAGGAATGGTAGATATTGAGAATTTGCGTCTTCCAGTCGCCATGTCAATGCTAAACTATTACTTAGGCAGCTGGGATCTTAGCGTAATATTAATATTAGAAAAACGTTTTGATAAAAACCCGGCTTTCGGAAGTGATTTTAATTCACTTTCGTTTCCAACCCCAGAAGAAAAAAAACCGGATGGCACAGAGTATGCCGTTGCTCTAAATGGTATTTTCAGTGGATGGGATATTGCAATTTACGGAGCCAGGGTTTTTGAAAATAAGCCTCATTTTGTTATGGAAAATGGCCTGAAACTAAATCATAGCCAGCTATGGATGGGAGGCTTCGCGACAAATCTCGTTTATAATAACTTTCTCTTTAAAACAGAGGGCGCATGGTTTTATGGGTTGAAATTCTTCAATCTACCCTCCAAAAAAAAATCACGTTATGACGCATTGGTAGGCATAGAATTTCAAGGATTTGCTAATCAGGTGATTTCATTTGAATTAGCTAATCAGCATATTCTTAAATTTAAAAATGTTTTGAAGAAAATGCCCGATTTTGCTAAGGAAAATGAATTTCAAACCGCCATAAGATATTCGGGAGATTTCAAGCATGATAGACTTCACCTCTTGTTTCTTGCCTCAATATTTGGGATAAAATTTGATGGGGGAGGTTTTCAAAGGATTTCCCTTGAATATGACCTTTATGATTCCCTGTCCATTACGTGCGGCGTGATAAATTACGACTCTGGGAATTTAGCTTTGCTTAGAAATATTGGAAACAATGACAGGGCATTCTTTGATATCAAGTATTCATTTTAACTAAGCCCATTTGAATTTTTAAAATGCCTGAAAAAAATTTGGACACGCTCAAAATCCTGGCAAGTAAAAAGTTAAATTGCCCCCCTGCTGATGGCAATCTGAGATTACCCGACCATTAAAGGGGCAGACCCTTTTCTTAAGCAATAAACAAGTTATCCTCGCTCTGCTATAAATTCTACAAGGACCAGTTTATTATCACTATCCTGCTTAACGATATTTCTGCCTTTACATTTAGGGCACCTATACCAATAGACTCCTTCCCCTTTCGTTCCATTAGTCTCAGGCGGCCAATCTGTGTTTAAAACCTCTTTACATCCCAAGCATTTTTCTTCGCTCATAAACTCCAATCCTTTTTAAATAATTAACCTTGCTATTTGTATCCTAAAAACAAACCTGGCAATAGGAATACTTATCATATCCGGTATTATAGACCGGATCAAGGTTGAATTGATGTTTTGAGTATTATATAGTATTACACTGTAAAAACTTCTTTTTTTAGGAAGTTTTTTTTTGTTTCCAGGGCGGCAGCCCTATTTGGTTGCGGCGTCTTTGCCGCTTTATGTTAATTTACAAAGTTATCTAATTTATTAAAACTGAGAGCGCTTAAAGAAAAGGCGGTATTGCCCATTGGGGAAAATTGATGATTTTCGAGAAAGAATCGATGCCATAGATGTAAATATATTAAAACTCTTGAATAAAAGAGCCACATTTGCTTTGGGGATCGGCCACGAAAAAATGAAAGCCGGAAAAAACAATTTCCATGTTCCTCATCGGGAAAAAGCCATTTTTAAACGGCTAGAAAAAATTAACACCGGCCCCTTTAAAAATAAAGCAATCTTTTCTATTTTTAGGGAGATTTTATCTGCGACCCTTTCCTTGGAAAAACCTTTAACCATTGCCTACCTTGGCCCCGAAGGCACTTTTTCCCATCTCGCTGGGATCCATGAGTTTGGAAAATCCGTTCTCTACCAACCCCAAAAAAGCATTGAGGATGTTTTTAAGGCGGTTGAGAAAAGCATGACAGATTATGGAATTGTTCCGGTGGAAAATTCCATAGAAGGAACGGTTAACAATACTTTGGATATGCTCATTCAGACTACCCTTAACGTTACCGGTGAAATAATAATGAGCGTATCACACTATCTACTCTCATTAGAAAAGGATATGGAAAAAGTTAAGAAAATTTATTCTCATCCACAACCGATCGCACAATGCCGTTCCTGGTTAAAAGAAAACCTGCCCCGGGTAAAAATTCACGAGGTATCTAGCACCTCAAAAGCTTCGGAGCTTGCTTCCAAACGCCCCTTTACTGCATCTATTGCGGGAATAGCAACTTCCAAAATTTATGGTCTTAATATTCTCGCAAAAAGAATTGAAGATAGCGCGAATAACGTGACGCGGTTTTTAGTTATTGGTCGTGAAATGCCTCAAAAAAGCGATAAAAATAAAACATCATTGCTCTTTTCGGTTAAACATAAACCAGGAGCCCTGTTTGAGGTATTAAGTCATTTTGCTAAAAATAATATTAATTTGATCAAGATAGAATCGAGACCTTTAAAAAATAAAAAATGGGAGTATCTCTTCTTTGTTGATATAGAAGGTTATTACAAGGACATTAAAATTGACAAATCCATTGCTGAAATAGAAAATTCTTCCCTCTCTTTTAAAATTCTTGGCTCCTATCCCATGGGAAAAGAGGTATAAAATTTCATTGAAAATATATTTTAATAAACTAACGGTGATTGGAGTGGGATTGCTTGGGGGCTCTTTCGCTAGAGTATGCAAAAAAAAAGGAATAGCAAAATCCATTGTGGGATTTGGGCGCAATGAGAATAATTTGATCAAAGCTGCAAACCTGGGGATTATAGATAAATATTCCCTAGACTTAAACCAAGCTGTGGACAATGCGGACTTTGTGTTATTGGCCGCTCCCATTGGATCACTTCTACCGCTGGTTAGGAGCATGATCCCTTCCTTAAAAAAAGAGAGCATTGTCTCAGATGTTGGAAGTGTAAAAGGCCGTATAGTGACAGATCTGGAAAATGCTTTGCCAGATGACGTTTATTTTGTTGGAGCCCATCCTATAGCAGGAACGGAGAAATCTGGAGCGGATAATTCCTTTGCAGAGCTATTTGAGGGAGCTAAATGTATTTTAACACCCACCGGGGGCACAAATAAAAATGCGCTGAATATGGTAAAGGAACTCTGGAAGATAATGGGGTCTGAAATTATAGAAATGGATCCGCATAAACATGACAAAATAATGGCTGCAGTTAGCCATCTTCCCCATGTAATTGCTTACGCAATAACCTTTCTTATGTTGGAATTGCAACAAGAATGGCCCAACCTTCTTTCTTACTCAGGGGCCGGTTTTCGCGACTTTACTCGAATTGCTTCCAGCCATCCGGCAATATGGCGTGATATTTGTGAGCACAACAGTAAAGCTTTAATAAAGACAATTGAACGATATGAAACCACCCTTAGCCAGTTTAAAAATTTGATAAAAGAAAAAAACTGGTTAGTTTTAGAAAAAACTATGTCTGATGCTAAAAAACTGAGGGATAATTTTTATGCGATAACAAAAAATAAATAAGGGAGGTGGAGGCGTAATAGCTCATTTGAAATCACTATGTTTGTGAAATAACTGAAATCAGCTTTTCTAACCTATGCAAAATAGCAAAAGAAAACTTATGCCAAAACCCTTATTGTTTTGGTATTTGACCTGTTTATGTAATTATGTTAAAACTCTACTAACGAATTAGAAAAATTCGTACATTAAAAATGAAGGGGGTAAGTTTAGATTATTATGGATAAAGAAAATGTAGATTTGGCTTTATCGTCAGAAGAAGATGACGCTTCGTATGACGAAAATGAAGAGTATAGCCCTGAAGAAAAAGAAGAGCTAGAGTCTTTTTATGAAAGCAGTTTGAAAAACTTTAAAGCGGGACAAATTGTGCCAGGCGCTATTGTTGGTAGTAACCAAGATTCATTTCTCATTGATATTGGTTTTAAGTCGGAAGGTTTTATTAAGAGGAGCGAATTCCCCAATAACGGAGAAGGGCTAAAAATCGGAGATGAAGTGGAAGTCCTTCTTGATAGAACGGAAGATAAGAATGGGCAAATAGTGCTTTCTAAAGAAAAGGCCAATAAAATTAAAATATGGGACAAAGTTGAGCGCACTTTTGCCAATAACGAGGTCATTGAAGGAACTGTAGTCGCTCGGGCCAAAGGAGGCATGACGGTTGATATAGGAATAAAAGCCTTTTTACCAGGTTCTCAAATTGATCTTCGACCCATTAGCGATATGGATCGATTGCTTGGCCAAAAATTCGAAATGAAAGTTATTAAAATGGACAAGAAGAGAAACAACATTGTGCTTTCACGGAGAATCATTTTGGAAGAACAAAGAAAACTTGCAAAAGAAGACACCCTTTCCAATATAGAAGAAGGAAGGACTGTTGAGGGGATAATAAAAAATATCACAGACTATGGCGTATTTGTTGATTTAGGCGGCATCGACGGGTTGCTCCATATTACAGATATGTCCTGGGGCCGTGTGAACCATCCATCGGAACTGTTTTCCATAGGAGACAGTATTAAAGTAATTATACTAAAATATGATAAAGAAAACGAAAGGGTATCTCTTGGGCATAAACAAATTACTGATGATCCTTGGAACAGCATATCAGAAAAATATGCCGTTGGCTCTAAAATACGAGGTAAAGTGGTTTGTTTAGCTGATTACGGAGCTTTTGTGGAAATTGAAAGAGGCATTGAAGGTTTAGTGCATGTTTCTGAAATGTCTTGGAGTCGTCATATTCGGCATCCTTCCAAACTGGTGGCCGTTGGAGATACGGTAGAGGCAATAATTCTCAGCCTTGATAAAAATAAAAAAAGAATCTCTTTAGGGATGAAACAGATTGAAACCAATCCATGGGATAATATTGAGAAAAAATATCCCGAGGGGACTATTGTTGAAGGCGAGGTGCGAAACCTGACGGATTTTGGGGCATTTATTGAATTGGAGGAAGGAATAGATGGATTAATTCATGTTTCAGATATGCACTGGGAAAAAAAGATCAATCATCCATCCGAGGTTGTTAAAAGACGAGAAATCGTAAAAGCGGTTGTTCTTAAAGTAGACAGGGAGTCTGAAAGACTTTCTCTTGGTTTAAAGCAATTAACTGAAGACCCCTGGGGGAAAATTGCTGAAAAATATAGTATCGGAACTGATGCAGTCTGTAAGGTTTCTAAAATCACTAATTATGGTGTTTTTGTAGAATTAGAAATTGGGGTGGAAGGATTAATTCATATTTCTCAATTATCCTCTGGAAAGATTTCTGATTTGGAAACTTTTGCTCCAGTTGGAAAGGAACTTACCGCTCGTGTAATTAAAATTGATTATAAAAACCGTAGGTTTGGTTTAAGTGTCAATGCTCATGAGAAGAATTTAGACGCTAAGCAGATTGAAGAAAACCAGGAAGGGAACAAATTAGAAAGCAGCGATGAAGAGCCAAAAGCAGAGGCCAATGAAACGAGCAACCAACAACAAAATGTAGATTAGTAGTATCATTGAGAAGTCCTTGTGAACATAAAAAAAAATCCCATGCTTTTTGGCATCATAATGCTATGCGGTTTGGTGGGTGTTTTTTTCTTTTTTTCTGTTCTTTTGGCAAATTTCTTGGGATTTAATGGAAGAACATCACACAGCAACAAAATTGCTGTGATTAACATAGAAAACATTATTTCTCGCTCTACTGATGTTGTAAGGCAGATAAAAAAATACGCCGATGACAATTCCATTAAAGCAATAGTTCTAAGAATTAACAGCCCCGGAGGAAGCGTGGCCCCCTCTCAAGAGATATACAGTGAACTATTGAAAGTCAGAAAAAATTCCAATAAAAAAGTAATTACATCGATGGGCAATATTTCCGCATCCGGTGGTTATTATATTGCTTGCGCCTCAGATAAAATTGTGGCAAATCCAGGAACTCTTACCGGAAGTATTGGAGTTATCATGGCTTTTGCCAATATGGAAGAATTAATGGGGAAAATCGGGGTAAAATCAGAAGTCATTAAAAGCGGGAAATACAAAGACATTGGATCTCCCGTAAGAAAATTTACAGAGGACGACAGGCGGCTCCTTCAAGACCTTATCGATGATGTGCATGACCAATTTGTGAATGTGGTGGCCCAGAGCAGAAATTTAGATATTCAAAAAGTCAAGGAACTTTCAGATGGAAGAATTTTTACCGGAAGACAGGCATTGCAGGAAGGTCTGGTAGACAAATTAGGCAGCCTTGAAGATGCCATTGAAATGGCAGCCAAAATGGTTCATATTCAAGGAAAACCAAAAATAGTCTTTGAAAAAAAAGAGAAAAATATTTTTTTTAAACTCTTGGAAGGAAAAGTGTTATCATATTTTTCAAGCCAATCGCAACTTTTGCCAGGTCTTCAATTCCTCTGGCATTATTAGCTTCTTTTAATCTTCTTTCCTCTTGACTTTTATCCACCAACTTTTTAGAATAATCCAGCGTCATACTCGGAAAATGAACAAATGTTTTTCACTAGTAGGATAAGTTTGATCTATGGATTTTTTTCACCTCCTCTCCTTTAAGTGGGGGGATGTTTTAAAAACAAAAATTTTAAAATTCTTTTAATGAAATGCACGGATAAAGGTCGTGATTAATAGCGGCCTTTTTATTTTTTTTAGGAACTATTGGCAGAGAACTTCTGAAATGGAACCTTAAGGAGTATTTAAGACATTTAAAGGAGAAACCATAAATGCAACCCAAACGTAAAACATCAAAATCAAAAAAAAACATGAGGAGATCTCATGACGCTTTAAACATTCCTTCATTATCGGAATGTCCTCAATGCCATGAAAAAAAAATGCCACATCACGTTTGTCCCTCCTGCGGGTACTATAAAAACAGAGAAGTTCTTCAGATTGAAGATAAAAAATAGAATTAAAACATATTTGATTGATTCTTTAATGTTTTTTTGGGACTTTTTTACTCTATTTTTCTTGATGAATTAATAATTTTTGTTTTCCCCGCCTCAATTTTCTAGAATTTTATAAGGCTTGATCCTTTACTAAAAATAAATTATATTCGAGTCCCCATAAGCAATCAATTATAAGTTTTCACGTTAAAATCATAATGGTTAAATTTACAGGGGAACACCTATTTTATTTAACTCTGATTCACCATAAAATTTTGGAAAATTTTCACGCTAATATTATTCAAATTATACCACACCAGAAGAAACACAAATTAAATAATGGAATTATTCTATGATAATTTTTACGGGAATTCCCAATGGTTGTAGCTGTTGACGCAATGGGAGGAGATAATGCTCCTGCCGCTGTTGTTGAAGGGGCTGTTATGGCTGCCAAAGATTTTGGAATAGAAGTCCTCCTCGTGGGTTTAGAAGACCAAATCAAAAAAGAATTGGGCCGTTACTCTTTAAAAGGACTTTCTATCAGCACCAAGCATGCGCCAGAAGTGGTTGAGATGGATGATTCACCGATGCGTGTTTTGAGGAGAAAACAGGGTTCTTCCATTCGTATAGCAATTGACACTCTTCTTTCAGGCAAAGCCGAGGCAATGGTTAGCGCAGGGAATACGGGAGCAGTTTTAGCTGTGTCTACCGTAATTCTGCGGCCTTTGCCTGGAATTGATAGACCCGCTATAGCAATTCTTCTTCCGTCAATTAAGGGACCAGTCGTGCTTCTGGATGCTGGGGCAAATGTGGATTGCAAGTCAGATCTCCTTTTCCAGTTTGCAATAATGGGCCATGTATATGCTAGATATCAACTCAAAAAATCAAGCCCGGCTATAGGCCTGTTAAGCATTGGAGAAGAAGATACCAAAGGAAATGAAATCACCAAAGAAACCTTTCGAATGCTCAAACATAGTCAATTGAATTTTATTGGAAATGTCGAAGCTAAAGAGGTTTACCGTGGATTGGCTGATGTGATTGTGTGTGATGGCTTTACTGGTAATATTGCCTTAAAAATAAGTGAAAGCCTTGCGGAAATGATAGAGAAAAGCCTTCGCCATTTATTTAAAACCAATATTAGAACTAAACTTGCTTACAAGTTAGTAGAACCCTATTTCCGCGCTTTTAAAAAAAAGGTGGACTACTCAGAATATGGTGGTGCCCCCCTGCTCGGAATAAACGGCATCTGCATTATTTCTCATGGGAGTTCTTCTCCAAAAGCGATTAAAAATGCTATCAAGCAGGCAGATGAGTTTATTAAAAATAAAGTAAACCATCATATTCAAAAAGATCTTGAATTTAATTTAAAAACTTTAGAGCAACCAAAAGGAAAAGGAAAATTATGGAAACAGCCACACAATTCCGCTTCTACCCCCTCCAATGAGGATTCATGATTAAGGCAAAAATTACAAGCGTTGGATCCTATGCTCCAAAACAAATATTGACCAATTTCGATATAGAGAAAAAGGTTGACACTTCCGATGAGTGGATCAGGACCCGCACCGGGATATCAGAAAGACGAGTGGCGGATAAAAAGGAAGCATGCTCGGATCTCGCTATTGCGGCATCAAAAATTGCCTTAAAACGGGCGGATATAAAAGCTAAGAATCTTGATTTGATTTTAGTCGCCACTGTGACGCCTGATATGCTATTCCCGTCCACTGCATGTCTGGTTCAAGTAGCTATTGGAGCAAAAAATGCCTTTGCTTTTGATTTATCAGCCGCCTGCTCTGGATTCATATATGGCCTATCTGTTGCGGAACAATATATCAAAAGCGGACGGTACAAAAATATTTTACTTGTTGGAAGCGATCTTTTTTCCCGTATTGTAGATTGGAAGGACCGATCAACTTGCGTGTTATTTGGCGATGGAGCCGGAGCTGTGATTATTCAGGCGGAAGAGGGTAGAAAAAAAGATGGAATTCTTTCTACTCATCTTTATTCTGATGGTCATTATTATGATTATTTATTGGTTCCCGCCAGTGGAAGTCGTTTGCCTCTAACAGAAAAGGGCGCTTGTAAACAAGGAAATTTTGTAAAAATGAAGGGAAATGAAACCTTTAAAGTTGCGGTCCGCTTTATGGCTACGGTATCCAAAGAAGCCATCTCTTACAATAATTTGACAATAGATGATGTTGATATCTTCATTCCCCACCAGGCTAACAAAAGAATCATTGACGCTGTAGCAAAAAAGTTAAATTTGCCTTTTAAAAAAGTGTTTATTAATTTAATGCATTATGGAAATACCTCGGCAGCTTCTATCCCAATAGCTTTAGATGAAGCAGTTCGTGAAAAGAGAATTAAAAAAGGAGATATTGTTTTATTATCAGCTTTTGGCGGAGGTCTTACGTGGGGTTCTGCGGCCATTAGATGGTCCGCTGGTTAGAACTTCCATCTAAAGAAGACAGTATTTTTATTTCACCATGAAACAAATAACAAATAAAATTTCGCTTCTTTTCCCAGGTCAGGGTTCTCAATATGTAGGTATGGGCAAAGATTTTTATGAGAATTCATCGATTGCCAGGGACCTCTTCCAAGAGGCAAACGATCTTTTGAATTATGATATAAAATCTATATGTTTCAACGGACCCCGGGAAGTTTTAAACTTAACGGAATACACTCAACCAGCAATTTTAATAACATCAATAATAGCCTTGAAGATTTTTAGCGAAAATGGTATAGAAGTAAAGGTTGCGGCAGGACACAGCTTAGGCGAATTTTCTGCCCTGGTCGCCTCAGAATCGTTAAGTTTTTCCGATGCTGTTCCTCTGGTCAATAAAAGAGGGAAATTTATGCAAGAGGCTGTGCCGCCGGGAAATGGAGCAATGGCCGCAATTATTGGCCTAAAGAAAGAAAAAATAAATGACCTATGCAATCAAGTAACAGAGGGTTTTGTCCAACCTGCGAATTATAATAGCGCGGAACAAATTGTCATTTCTGGCGAAAAAGACGCAGTCTTTGAAGCTATGGAACTAGCTAAAAATGATGGGGCCAAACTAGCAATCCTTTTGCCTGTAAGCGCCCCTTCTCATAGCCGTCTAATGAAGGATGCTCAGGATAATTTAGTTCAGGAACTTAAAAATATCAGGCTAAGCAATCTAAAGTTTCCGGTGGTCACAAATGTCGATGCAATTCCTATTACTCAGTGGGATGATGCCAAAACTGCTTTAGAAAGACAACTTACTTCTCCAGTTCGCTGGGATGATAGCATGCAATACCTTATTAAGCATGGGATCGATACAACAATTGAACTCGGCCCCGGCAAAATTTTATCCGGCATTATGAAACGAATTGACAAAAAGGTAAAAAGTTTCAATGTTGAAAACATGAAGAGTCTGGAAGCCACGCTTGCAGAAATTATCAACTAATTGAAAATAAATTTTTAAAGGGAATTTATTTTAAAAGGATACAAAAAACCATCAAAACGCTACGGTTCGTAACGCAAAACCCCGGAACTGTTTGAAAAATCCGGGAAAATTATTTATAAGAAAAACCGTTAGGATTATGCCAAAAAGATAATGGAAGTTTGAAGGAGTGGATTATGTCGTTTAATGGAAAATCGGCGATTATAACCGGAGGGGCAAGAGGAATAGGAAGGGAAATCGCTCTTGCATTGGCAAAATCTGGAGCAAATATAGTTATAGCAGATCTGATTTCGGAAGAAGCGCAAAAAACCGCAGATGAAATAAAAAGTCTGGGTAGAAAAGCCATTGCCCTAAAAACGAATGTCACTATTGTCAACGATGTGGAAAACATGATTCAATCCACCATTAACGAATACAAAAGTGTTGATATTTTAATTAACAATGCCGGGGTCACCAGAGACGCTCTTCTCATGAGAATGAAGTCAGAAGACTGGGATTTTGTCCTTAAAGTAAACCTAACTGGGGCCTTTAATTGCATTAAAAGCGCCGCAAAGTTTATGGTAAAGCAGAGAAAAGGTAAAATTGTAAATATTGCTTCAATTGTGGGATTTACAGGAAATGTTGGACAAGCAAATTATTCCGCTTCAAAAGCTGGAATAATTAGTTTGACAAAAACTGCCGCGCGGGAACTGGCGTCTCGAAATATCACGGTGAATGCCGTTGCCCCTGGTTTTATTGATACAGAAATGACCCAGAACTTAAGTGAAAAAATAAAAGAAAAACTTAAGGAGCAAATACCCTTAGGGAGCTTGGGAATGCCAGAAGATATCGCTAATTGTGTAAAATTTCTGGTGTCGAATGAGGCCTCTTACATAACCGGCCAAGTTATCCACGTGAATGGGGGGATGTTGATGTAGGTGGCGTTGATAATTTATGTTTATTTGAAAAATAGGAGGAGAAAACAGATTTCTCCCATTCAATATTCCACATTATTGTTGCATATATTTTCCAAGGAGGAAAAACAAGAATGGCTGAAAAAAACACAGAGGGAAAAGTAAAAGAAATTATAGTGGACCAATTAGGTGTAGATGAAAAAGAAGTTACTCAAGGGGCCTCGTTTATTGATGATTTAGGCGCTGACTCTCTTGATACTGTTGAATTGGTGATGGCATTTGAAGAAGAATTTGATATTGAGATCCCTGATGATGATGCGGAAAAAATATTAACCGTCAAGGATGCGATTACTTACATTGAAGCGCAAACTTAAGAATTTATTTGGCGTTGGATAGGTTGCTTTGAAGCGAGATAATTATTGCCCTATTAAGCAAATTTCCGGGCATACAATATCTCTATGAATCTTATGGTTTTTTATAGAATAAGCTATTCTATTGCTATTTGGAATTTCTTCACACCTGCGAAAAAGTATTCGAAAGTTTTTCCTCTGCCCTTCGGTTTATTTTCCTTTAAAGCGTCCTACCCCATTTTCTTAAGATAGAAATAGGTGAAAGCTTTGCAAAATTATAAGTTAAAAAATATTTTCTGAAATTATTTACTTGGAGGTTTTGAGCTGGAAAAGAAAGTAGTCGTTACAGGTTTAGGATTAGTTACTCCCCTAGGCATAGGATTAAAAAAAAGTTGGGATGGCATTGTAGCAGGAAAGTCTGGAATTGGTAATATTACAAAATTTGACACCACAGATTTTCCGGTAAAAATTGCTGGTGAGGTAAACGACTTCGATCCTTTTGATTTCTTAAACAAAAAAGAAGTCAAAAAAATGGATACCTTTATTCATTATGCGCTCGTTACCTCTGAATTTGCCATGAATGACTCGGGACTTAAGATAAATTCCGCTAATTCTGGCAAAGTAGGAGTTTTTATTGGTGTAGGTCTTGGAGGCCTTCCAGCCATTGAGCGCTACCATAATCTTTATAATAAAAGCGGGTTTCGTAAAATATCCCCTTTTTTCATTCCTATGCTTATTGCTAATCTTGCTTCTGGTCAAGTTTCAATAAAATATGGAGCTAAAGGCCCTAATTTCTGTGTTTCTACTGCTTGCGCAACAGGAACTCACGCTATTGGAGAGGCATATCGTCTTATCCAACGCGGTGATGCGGAGGCAATGATTGCAGGCGGAACAGAGTCCGTAATTACCCCCCTTGGAGTTGGAGGGTTTGCCGCAATGAAAGCCCTTTCTACCCGAAATGATGAGCCAGA
>Ga0255058_10000014_pt1 | contig 104714 bp, 103 predicted proteins | sample Cases_109_9_MG_FD_188637 | JGI IMG/M metagenome (GOLD analysis project Ga0255058, IMG submission 188637) | Seawater microbial communities from Amundsen Gulf, Northwest Territories, Canada - Cases_109_9 | ecosystem: Environmental > Aquatic > Marine > Gulf | place: Canada: Northwest Territories...
TCCGTTCTCCCGTTCCAGCTCCTTCAGTCGCTTCGCCTGCGTGACCTTCAGGCCCCCGTACTCCCGGCGCCACCGGTAGTACGTCTGCTCTGTGACCCCTAGTTCCCGCACGATCTCCGCCACCCGCTTGCCTTCGGCAGCCCGGACCTCCGCATGCCGTAGCTTGCCGATAATCTGCTCCGGTGTGTACCGCTTCTGTCCCATCTCCAACCCCTTTCCTCGAGTCTCGACCGACCACAATACTAACTCTGCGATCGGTACCGTTTTAGGGGGTCAGGTCACAGGCCCTCGCGGCGGCGGCGGGTGGTTCGGAGCGCGTGATTCACAGGGGATCAGCGAAGCTGGATTCCGTCGTACCCGGATCCGAGGAAGCCTACTACATGGTTGCGGCTTACGCCTTCGATGCGATCAGGAAGCTTCTGTACCTGCACAAGGCCTTTGTTCCCTTCCTGATCGAAGTCGTCGAGACGCGCAACATATCTAGCGAGCTGAAGGCGCTGGTGGAGGAGTTTGGCGAGAACACGGCTCGAATCGACCATGCCGGCGCCTGGGAGACGACCGCCAGAGAGGTCGAGGCGGACATGCTCCGCCTTTATGGGGAGCTCGGTGATCAGCACGATGAGCTCCTCGAAGCGGTCATGGCGAGCCCGACCGAATAACAGGTCCGGGGAGACCAGGGGTAGCGGTCCAGTACGGTTGAAGGATGAGGTTTGCGCGCTCGCGCGCGGGAGAGGCCTGTTGGCGAACAGGTTGGCTCGGTGGGGTGTGCCCGAGGCCTGACTGGATCTTGAGTTGACGTGTTGCAGACTTGGCCCAGCTGAATCCTAGTGTGGACAGCACCCGGCTTCGGCAGCGGGTAGCTGCGCCGTGCGGCAGTGCGAGACAACGCCGCGCGGGCCTGGAGCCCGGGCTCACGCTCGGCATATTGAGGGGGGGCGTCCGGGGTCTGCGCGCTGCGGTGCAGCCAATTCGAAAACGCTGACGTGTCATCCGCCACCCCGGAACGGCCAGGAGGTCGCCGGTTCGAATCCGGCCGTCCTCCTGGTTGTGTAACTAAGGTAACCTGTGGCGTCCAGGAGTAGAGTCTGGAAGATTCCGCGTTCCCAATCCCCCCCCCAGATTTTTCCGAGACAGTCCCCATCTCACTATCCCCCGGGTAGCTGCAAAAGACCCCCGCCCAGGGAAGAGGGGGGTCGACCTAACTACTGTCGATTCTACTGTCGGTTGACCCCTGCAGGACACCGTATCGACAGTTAGAGAATCCGGCAGACCGCACGATCTATCCCCATAAGTATGGCAAGATGTCGTAATTCGGATTCCCGGTTTTCAGCCTGATAAGCGTGAGATCGGTGGTTCAAAATCCACCCGGGCTCATCGTTGGAAATCATTAAGTCGCCTATCGTCTCACCCCGCCGAGACACGTGGGGTCGCCGGCCGGGCGATCGACTGTGGAAGCGACTGCTGGTCGCGCCACCACCTGCTCCGCGATCGGGACGGCCTAGCACCGCTGCTCTGCTGCGTGCTCTGCTGAACGGGGGAGTCTTACACGGGTTCCAGAGAGATAGCCCGGTTCCAATAGGCCCATGGAACCGGGCTATCTGTTTCTGGCTATGCCAGACTTGGGTAAGGTAGTCCTGCGCGTTCGCAGCTGACGTTCAGCCTCGAGCGCTGCCCGTCGTTCGGGCTTAGTCGCTAGCGGTCGTTCCGGCTCAGTCACTACCCGTCGTTCCGCTACCCACGCTTTCCGGTTCGAGGCTGGTCTCCGCGCCGTCTGCCACTGGTTCCGGGTCAGGCAGACCGATGTCCTGCAGACCCACGATGCCCTCCTCGAGCCAGGCGAATTCTCCAACCAGAATCTTCCGCGCCGTCCGGTACATGGCCACGTCGTCGTTCGAGCGCATATCCCGGAACAGCCCGTTTACACGCCGCCTCGCGACCCGGCAGAACAGATCGGCCAGCTCGAGAGCGCGTGCCGATTCGGGCCGGCCCGTGCGCACCAGCATCTGCACACGGGAGACTACCGCAGCCATCGCGAACAGCTCAGCCCCGATGTCGACCCCGCGGAACAAGAGCATCTGCTTTCGCTGCAGTCCGGCGCCGTGCTTGACCATCTTGTGGAACAGTGTCCGCGCCAGCTTCCGGGACTTCCGCTCCACGAACCGCATGTGGCCGGCGAGTGGACCGAAGCGGCCGTATCCCGCGGCCTTGGGAATCCACTGCCTGGGGTACCAGAGGGCGTAGAAGCCCAATATTTTCGGTAGCAGCTTGAGTTTCTGCCCCGCGCTCAGATCCCCCTCGACCAGGGGACCTGCCACCTGCAGGTGGCGGTCCACGGCCTCCCTGGCGATGAACAGGCGCATGATCTCGCTCGAGCCCTCGAAGAGCCGGTTGATCCGGAAGTCACGAAGCATGCGCTCGGCCGGAATGGGCTTGTCGCCACGGGCCAGCAGCGAATCCGCCCGCTCGTACCCCCGCCCACCGAGTACCTGGACCATCTCGTCGATGACGGTCCACCCGTACTCCGTGTTATAGAGCTTGGCCAGCGCCGCTTCGAGCCGGATGTCGAACTCGCCCCGGTCCACCATCAGCGCGGAGAGTTCCGCGACGGCTTCCATGGCGAGAGTCTGCGCCGCCATGAAGGAAATCTTCTGGGCTACGGCCTCGTGTCGTCCGACTGGCTGGCCCCACTGCACCCGCTCCGCGCCCCATTCGCGGGAGAAATTGAGCGCGGCCTTACCACTGCCTACCGCGACGGCCGGAATTGAGAGGCGACCCGTGTTAAGAGTGATCAGGGCCAGCTTCAGGCCCCGGCCTTCATCCCACAGGAGATTCTCCACCGGGACCTTAACACCGGTGAACCGGGGATTGGAGTTCTCGATCCCGCCGATTCCCATGAAGTGGTTCCGCTCGGTGAGATGTTCCACCCCGTCCCACGCCGTCTCGACGATGAACGCGGAGATCTTCCGGGTTCCGGGATGACGGGCCATCACAACCAGGAGCTCGGCGATCGAGCCGTTCGTGGTCCACAGCTTGTCGCCGTTGAGGACGTAGTGCGTGCCGTCCTCGCTCAATTCGGCCGTGGTGCTCAAGCGCGCCGGATCGGACCCGACGTCCTCCTCCGTCAGGGCGAAGGCGGAAACGGCTCCGGCGGCCATACGCGGAAGATAGGCGCGCTTCTGCTCCTCCGTCCCGAACATCTTCAGCGGCTGGGGAACCCCGATGGACTGGTGCGCGGATAGCAGCGCGACGATGCTGCCGTCGACGCTTCCGATCAAGGCCATCACCTGATTGTATTCGGTTTGGCCGAACCCCAGTCCCCCGTATTCCTCGGGGATCTTCATGCCGAACGCTCCCATGCGACGGAGCTCGTCGAGGACATGCTCGGGGATCTTCCGGTCCCTGTCGATCTTCTCGGAGTCCACCGTGCGCAGGAAAGACTGGAGCTCTTCGAGGAACGCTCGACACTTGTCGCCGATGAACTCGTCGGGATCGGGATAGGGATCGATCAGGTCGAGACGGAAGTCGCCGAGGAACATGTCTCGAACGAACGTGGCCTTGTCCCACTTCTTCTGTCGCGCGGCCTCCGCCACCTGGCGGGCTTCCTCTTCACTGACCTGCACGCGGTCTCGCGGTGTGTGGCTCTTCGAACCGGACATGGCTTCGCTTCCATTCTGGCGCCGGCAGGAACCGGTCACGCTCAATAACGCTTTCGAACCCAGGAAGCCCTCTACGGACCAGCGGGTCTCGTGGAGGGGACTTGAAGCGGTCCTGCAACAGAGGCAGTATATCACGGTGCGTGGGGGTTCCGCTCGCGCGGGTCTGAACAGACGCGTCCGGTCCATCCCACCGCGTTCCATTGTATACTGGCGGACCGAGAGAATCGGTTCCCGGCAGTGGCTCGCAGGCCGGACTCTGTAGAGAGGACCAGGGAGATGATCAGGGAGATGGAATACAGTCCCGTTGCGCAGGACGGGCGAGTGCCGGACCGCGACGCGATCATCGACGGCCTGGCCAGGGTTCGGCAGCGGACGCTGGATATCGTTTCACCGCTTTCCGATGCCGGCATCCGGGTGCAGCACTCGCCGATCATCAGCCCGGTCATATGGGACCTGGGGCACATAGCCGAATTCGAGGAAACGTGGCTCGTCCAGCGACTGGGAGAGGCGTCGAGCGTGTCGGCGCTGGCCGATGCATACGACGCCATGCGGACTCCTCGATCGGCTCGGGGCGACCTGGACCTTCCGGATCGTGGCGCCACGTTGGACCGCCTGTCCCGTGTCCGCGAACGCGCTGTAGCACGGCTCCGCGAGCTCGACCTGGCGGGCTCCGGCAACCGCCTGCTGGAGGATGGCTTTGTGTACGAGCTCGTCCGCGAGCACGAAGCGCAGCACCAGGAGACGGTACTTCAGACCATTTTCCTGATGGAGAGCGACCCGTACGCGCCCGTCCGTCGAGAGTGTCCTCCGGATTCCGAGTCGGTGTCGGCCGGTCAGATGATCCGCGTCCCGGCCGGCGAGTTCGAGATGGGGGCGGCCGGTGGGCGGTTCTCATACGACAACGAGCGGCCTTGTCACATCGTCGCGACGGACGAATATGAGATCGGACGATATCCGGTGACGAACGGCGAGTACCTGGAGTTCATTGCGGCCGGGGGATACGATGAACGGCCCGTGTGGTCCGATGAGGGTTGGGCCTGGAAGGAAGAGGTTGGGCTGTTCGCCCCACAGTACTGGCGACTGAAGGCGAATCCGGAATCGACATCATCGCTGGCCGCTGCAGAGGGTACGCGTGCCGCGGGGGAGCCGGCCTGGGAGCGCGTGACCTCACTGGGCTCCGAGCCCGTGCGACCGACCGATCCGGTGATCCACGTGTGCCACTACGAAGCCGAGGCGTTCGCTCGGTTCGCTGGTTGCCGGCTCCCCACGGAAGCGGAGTGGGAAAAGGCGGCGGCGTGGGATCCCGATAGCGGCGATTGTCGACGGTACCCCTGGGGATCGGATCCATCGACCCGGGAACGGGCCAATCTCGACTTGCTCGCTTTCGGCGTCGCGGAGGTCGGTGCTTACCCCGCCGGTCGCAGCCCCGTCGGTTGCGAGCAGATGCTCGGAGACGTGTGGGAGTGGACATCCTCCCGCTTCGCGGCCTATCCCGGGTTCGAGCCCTATCCGTATGACGATTACTCGGCCGTGTTTTTCGGCCAGGACTACGTCGTACTGCGCGGATCGTCGTGGGCGACCGACTCCGGGGTCGCACGCAACACGTTCCGCAACTGGGACTACCCGATCCGCAGGCAGATCTTCGCCGGGCTGCGTCTCGCTCGGGGTGTCGAGGCTTAAGTCACATGGAAGCCGGCTCCCAAATCGTCCTGCGCAACCTGTTGAGGGAGAACGCGGGTCCGTTCGATCTCAGCGGCGACGCGCGGACAGGCTTGTCCGCGTCTCCCAAGACCATTCCATCCAAGTACTTCTACGATGCGAGGGGATCCCACCTGTTCGAGATGATCACGCGTCTGCCCGAGTACTACCTGACCCGGTCCGAGACCGAGATTCTCGAGCGGGAGGCCGGTCGTTTCGTAGAAGCGACGCGGCCACGCGCTCTGGTCGAGTTCGGATCCGGAGCTGCGCGCAAGACCCGCCTACTGCTCGACGCCATGTTGGAACGGGGTCTTCTCGAAGGATACGGGCCAGTGGACGTGAGCGCCGACGCATCCCGGCACGCCGCCGATGCCCTGATCCTCATCTACCCGGATCTCAGGGTGAAGGGCGTGATCGGGGATTTCGAGCATCCACGGGACCTGCCTTTCGCGGGGCGCCCCCGATTGATGGCGTTCCTCGGCTCTACGATCGGCAATCTCGATGAGATCCAGGCGACGAGATTCCTGCGCTCGATCCGCGCCGAAATGACGGATGCAGACCGTTTCCTGATCGGGTTCGACCTCGTCAAGGATGCCTCGATCCTCGAACGGGCCTACGACGACGAAGCGGGCGTAACCGCGCAGTTCAACCTGAACATGCTCCGCGTTCTCAACCGGGAGCTCGGGGCCTCGTTCGATCTGGAGGCATTCCGGCACAGGGCCGTGTGGAACGCGCGGGACTCGAGAATCGAGATGCATCTTGAGTCACTGCTGGAGCAGCGGATCCAGATTTCGGAGCTCGGCCTGGAGGTGCATCTGGCGTCGGGAGAGACGATCCGCACCGAGATGAGCCACAAGTACACGCGGGAGTCCGTCGGGGTGCTTCTCGATATCGCCGGATTCGGACTCGACTTCTGGGAGACCGACCGGGCGGGCTACTTCGCGCTGGCCCTGGCGCGCCGGTCGGACTGAACGGTTTTCCCGTGACCGTCCTCACGCTCCGGGCCCTCCAACAGGATGTCGAGGCCCTCTTCTCCCCCGGCAGAAGCCCCACTCGTCCCGGTGCGGTTGGCGCGGAGGTCGAGCTCATCGCCGTCACGGATGAATCCGAACCGCGTCCTGTCTCCCTGTTCGATGAGGTCGATGGGGTGCCGTCGCTCGCCGGTTTCCTCACCGCCTGGGCTGCATCCACCGAACTGCTCGCTGAAGAGTGGGACGATCTGGGAAATGTCAGATTCCGCACGTTTCGCGGCGGCGTCGTGACGTTCGAGCCAGGTGGCCAGCTTGAGTACAGTACTCTCCCGTGCCCCACCGCCGCCGCTGCCCTCGCGGACGTGCGAGCTGTACTGGACCCGCTGCGCGAGGCAGCGCTGGAGCAGGGAATCGCACTCGTTCCGAGAGGCCTGAACCCGTGGCACGGCCTGGGCGACATCGATCTGCAGATCGAATCGCCGCGATACGCCGCCATGGATCGGTACTTCGAGCGCACGGGATCCTACGGCCAGCAAATGATGCGATTCACGGCCGCCATGCAAGTGAACCTGGACCTTGGAGATCCGGCCAGGGCACGCAACAGGTGGCGAATCGCCAACCTTCTCAGCCCGGTCCTTCGAGCGGCTTTCGCGAACTCCCCCGCGGACGTCGACGGAGTCGGTCCGGTCGTCGGCGGAAGATCCGTGTTGTGGGACAGAGCTGATCCCGGACGTACAGGAGTGGCCGGCTGGACAGGGGGAGACTCGGGAGTCAGTCCGTGGGAGGACTATCTGGCCTTCGCCCTCTCGGCCCCGGTAATGTTGAAGCGGGACCACGGCGGGAACTTGAGAGCCGCGGAGGAGGGACTTCGTTTCGAGGAGTGGCTCGGCGCCGCCGACGGCCCGCCGAGCGCTGAGGAATGGCGTGTCCACCTCACGACGCTGTTTCCGGGCGTGCGGCCCCGGGGCTGGTTGGAGGTGCGGTGCGTGGATGTTCCGGCCGAAGCGTGGTGGGGGGTTCCGCTCACGCTGCTACCCGCACTGTTGTACGACGATGAGGCCCTCCACTCCCTCGAGTCGGTGCTGCGACCCCTGGCAGCCGAACTTCCGGAGCACGTCCGGTCTGCACCACGAGGAGGGCTGGCGAGTGGCCTGGTCGCAGATCTGGCCCCGCTGGTGTTCGAGTTGGCGCTTGACGCGGTGCACCGCAGTCCGCCCGGGTACTTCGACGATTCGATGCTCGAGGCGACGGAAGAATTCCGCCGGCGCTACGTGCTGCGACGCCGCACCCAGGCAGATGAGGAAGGGGTACCTAGAGCGAGATTCTGACCGGCTCGACGGCTCTACGGGGTCCGACCGCCGCCGCGCGGGCGTGCCGGGCTCAGCGGTTTTCTAGAACCGGGGCATGATGGTGAGGCGAAACAGCCGGCTGGCGCCGGGGTTGCGCTCCTGGATGTCCACGTACTCGCTCTGCAGGAGATTGGAGACCTTACCCATCACTACCCAGTTCCCGATCTGGTACGCGAGACGCAGGTCCACCACGGAGATCGACCCGCGCGGGTCCAGGGGAAAGGCCAGGACACTCTCCACCTCGCTACGGAACAGGTAGTCTACGGCCAGAAGCTCGTGAAACACCGCGACCGTCAGCGTAACATTGTGCGGCGACCGGTACGCCAGGGGCGCCCCGGTTCGCTCGTCTTCGGTATCGAGGAACAGGTAGTTGGCCTTGAATCCGAGCCGATCCTCGAACAGGCCGACCTGGGCCCCTGCGTCGAGTCCGGCCACCCGGGCTCGCGCCACGTTCTGGAACTGGAACGTGAAGAGCTGGCCAGCCACGGGCGACGGCTCGATCAGGTCTCGGAAGTCGCTGTAGAACAGGGCGGCGTCCAACCGGAGCCAGCGTCCTACCCGTGCGGTGGTTCCGATCTCGCCCGCCCACGCCCTCTCTCCCCTCAAGGAGAGGTTCGGTACGACGCGGAAACCGAACTGGGTCGTTGCCGTGTATTGTTCCGATGCGCTCGGCGCGCGATATCCACCGCTGAATGACGCTCGCAGGCTCACCGATTCCGATGGAAGATAGACCACACCTACGCGCGGGCTCGCCACGAGGTCCGACTCCGCCGAGGTCGCCCCGTGATAGTCGATTCGCAGGCCCGCCACCGCCCGCAGACGAGCGGAAACGTTGATCTCGTCTTGCGCGTAAATGCCGAGGTCCACGATCGACGGATCGACCGCCAGGAAAGTGGAGGTCACGCCGGTCCAGGAAGCCTCGAGACCCGTGGTCACTGCGTGGTCGAGCGACGGCAAGACGAATAGCTGGACGTCCGTCGCCAGCCGCGAGCTGCGGTGGCTGTCGTCGTTGTCGTGGAAGTGGTTCTGCACGGAGTTGTAGCCGAAGATCGGCCGGACCTGTAGAGACGTCTTCTGCGTCATTACGGGCCGCAGCGTGGCTCCGATGGAGAGGTCCGTTTCACTCAGCCAGTCTCCCAGCTCTTCCGGTTCCACTTCCAGCGGCTGATCCTCGGACAACCAGGTGAAGAACTCGTCCGCGTCGCGCTGCGTCCAGTTCACGAACGCGTCGAGCGGACGTTGCGAGTCGGGATCGAACACCGTCTTCAGGCGGGCCTGCCACCGGGAGAAGCCACCGTTCTGGCGGAAGCCCTCGGAACCATCGCGTCCGAGGAAGAACGTGGTGCCCACTCCGGCGATGCGCCGCGAGTGCTGCAAACCGATCCCCGCCGTGTTCAGCGCCTCGTCCGTAAAGCGGAACCTGGACGGAGTGTCGTACGTGCCGAAATAGCCTCGAACGAGCGTCTCCGGATTCTCGGAGGGGACCGACGTGATGACGTTAATGACGCCTCCGAGCGCTCCGGTGCCATACAGCGAGGAGTGCGGACCCTTGATGACCTCGACGCGTTCCACGTCCAGCAGTGGAAACGTCTCGAAGTCAGCCTCGGAGCCAACACCCTTCAGCATGCGGTGTCCGTCCAGAAGCACCAGGACACGGCTACCGACCCCGCGGGAGAGTCCCGAAGCGCCCCGGATATCCAGCTGACCGGCGTTGGACACCACGCCCTGGGCGAACGGCAGGGCCTCAGCGACGTTGTTGACGTTCCGCTGCAGCACTTCGCTTCTGTCGAGCACAGATACGCTGACGGTGGACGCGTCCGGGTGCTCGCGACCGCGGTTCGCGGTTACTATCAGGCCGGGGACATCGATGACGGCCGGTTTCACGTACACCACGACGCGAGAGGATTCTCCCGCGGTCACCGCTACGTCGGAACGGGTGGTCGGATCGTACCCCGGCGCCGTGATCCGCAGGGTATAGGTACCAGGATCGAGGCGGACGATTCGAAACGACCCTGTCTCGTCGGTCAGAACGCCGAGGGGAGTGCGCGTGACCTGGACGGTTGCCTGCAGCACGGGCAGGCTGTCCGATACCGAGCGTACGACTCCTTCGATGGCGCCGACCGTTGCCTGGGCCCGGAGCTCGTGGACCCCCGCGACGAGGCACCCGGCGGTTGTCAGGATTCGCACGTACTGCCGAATCGCGAACGACAGACTCACGCCGTTGAAATGCCCGCCCATGGGTTTCATTCCCGGAGTCAGCCGCCAGTGCTGCCCCACACGGTCAGGACCTGCACGCCGACCGTGGTCACGTCCACCGTGAGAATGCCTTCCACGAGCGTGTATGTTCCGACACCCTGGAATCCGCCCGCGTTATCCGACTCCTGCGTCCAGGTGTTCCCGCTCGTCTCGTAGGTGCCGGTATCCTCCGTGGTCAGCGGCGGGCCGGTCGGATTGGCCGGATCCGGGTGCGTGATGCTGATGGTGTATCTCGTGGCGGTCAGGGAGAGCGTCCCGGACGCGATCGGCGGTTCCAGCGTAATCCCAGCCTGTGTGAAGGACACCAGCTCGTACGAGCCCGATAGATCCGGCTCGACGGGCGGGTCCACCGGGTCATCACTACTGCAGCCGGCGCTCAAGCCGGCGAACACCAACATGGCCACGGGAACGAGCGCGCTAAGGGGGCGTCGTCTCATTGTCAACTCTCTCTGCTGTGGGGTCGGCGAGGCCACCTGGCATCGCACTCATCGCCCTAATGATAGGCGAGGGCGATGCTTCAGGGAATCCCTCGAAAGGGGCTTCTGGGTGAGCGCACCGTGGGACTCGGGGCCATCCACGGTTTCCGTTGGCTCGGCGCCTCCCTCCAGGAATGGAGAGAGGCGCCTTCACCGCCTACAGTTGCTTCACTTCCTCCAGGATCCGCCCGATGGAGTCGGCCGCGTCTCCGAACAGCATCATCGTGTTCCGGAGGTAGAACAGCTCGTTGTCGATACCCGCGAAGCCCGGATTCAGGCTCCGCTTCATGACTACGCAGTGCTTCGCGCGATCGACCTCGATGATCGGCATGCCGTACAGGTCGCTGGCCGGATCGTCCCGCGCCGCGGGATTCACCACGTCGTTCGCGCCGACCACAAGGCACACGTCGACGTTGGTAATGTCCGGGTTCACGTCATCCGGTTCGTACAACTGGTTGTATGGCACGTTGGCCTCGGCCAGAAGCACGTTCATGTGTCCGGGCATGCGGCCGGCGACCGGGTGGACCACGTACTTCACGTTGACACCACGGCTCTCCAGGTTGTCGCACAGCTCGCGCAGCTTGTGCTGCGCCTGCGCCACCGCGAGGCCGTACCCGGGCACGATCACGACCTGCTTCGCGTAGGCGAGGAGCATGGCCACGTCATCGGCCTGGACGTCGTTCACGTCGGCCATCGTGCGCTTTTCGCCCGTGGCCACGGGGCCGCCACCCGTCGTCTGACCGAACGAGCCGAAAATGACGTTGGCCAGCGACCGGTTCATGGCCTTGCACATGATCCGCGTGAGGATCAACCCGGAGGCGCCGACGAGCGCACCGGAGATGATCAGGACGTTGTTGTTGAGCACGAAACCGGCCGCCGCCGCTGCCAGTCCCGAATACGAGTTCAGCAGCGACACCACAACGGGCATGTCAGCTCCGCCGATCGGAATCACGAGCAGCACCCCGAGGAGAATCGCCGCGCCCCACAGCGCGTAGTAGACGACGTTAACCGTGCTTGTGTCCGAGGCCGCGATGGCCTCCGGCGTCATCAGGGTCAGATAGGCCATCACCGCGAGAATGCCGAGGAACAGAATGGCATTCAGGAACTGCTGGCCCGGGTACTTCACGGCCTTTTCCGTCACGATGCCCTGCAGCTTCCCGAATGCGATGAGGCTGCCTGAGAAAGTCACGGCGCCGATCAGCGTGCCGAGCATGATCGAGATCGACCCGTCCAGCGGGACGTCCGCCGTCCCCGCCACGCCCATGGAATAGCGGAGGAACTCGGCCGCAGCGACGAGGCCGGAGGCCAGGCCGCCTAATCCGTTGAACAGGCCCACCATCTGCGGCATGGCTGTCATCTTGACGAACCGCGCCATGAAACCACCGATCACGGTCCCGATGAGGAGTCCGGCGATGATCCACTGCCAGGTGAGGATCTGCTCGCCTACCAGTGTCGCGACGATGGCGAGCAGCATGCCGATTGCCGCCAGACGGTTACCGCCGCGTGCGGTGTCCGGGTGGCTGAGGCGTTTCAGCCCGAGTATGAACAGCACCGCCGAGAGCAGGTAGGCGAGCTGCATGATGAGAACTCTGGATTCCATCTATCTGCCTCGGTGTTCGTTAGTTCGTGTCGGTGTCCCGCCGGAACATCCGCAGCATCCGGTCGGTGACCATGAATCCGCCCACCACGTTGATGGTCGCCGCGATCACGGCGATCATGCCGATGATGTCGAACATCGTCCCCTCTCCCATGCCGGCGATCACCAGACCACCCACGATGGAGATGCCGGAGATGGCGTTGGAGCCGGACATGAGGGGCGTGTGCAGCGTCGGAGGCACCTTGGTGATGACCTCGAAACCGACGAACATGGCCAGCACGAAGACATACACGCTGATGAGAATCGTACCGGTCATTGCTGATACCTCACATTTCCGTCGTACGTAACCGCAATCGCGGTCGTGATCTCGTCTTCGAGGTCGATGACAATTTTGCGCTCGTCGTCCATGATGTGCTGCAGAAGGACCGAGAGGATCCGGCCGTACATCAGACTGCCGTGGACCGGCAGCGAGGCAGCCAGGTCCGTCTGTCCGAGGATGAGCACGCCGTGGTGCTCCACCGTCTCGCCCTTGACGGTAAGCTCGCAGTTTCCGCCCGTCTCGGCGGCGAGATCCACGATCACCGAGCCGGCGCGCATACCCTTGACCATTTCCTCGGAGATGAGCTTCGGGGCTGGCCTGCCCGGAACGAGCGCCGTCGTGATCACGACATCCGAGCTGGCGATGTGATCGGTCAGGAGCTGCTGCTCGCGCTCCTCTTCTTCGGTGGAGACTTCCTTGGCGTAACCACCCTCGGTCTGCATGTCCTCGGTGGCTTCCTCCCACTCCACGAATTTCGCGCCGAGGCTCTGGACCTGTTCCTTGGTCTCGGGTCGGATGTCGAAGGCCTCGACCACCGCTCCGAGACGCCGCGCCGTGGCTATGGCTTGCAGCCCGGCCACTCCCGCCCCGATGATCAAGACGTTGGCCGGCGGGATCGTGCCCGCCGCGGTCGTCAACATCGGGAAGAACTTGCTGCTGGCCTCGGCGCCACGGATCACGGCCATGTAACCGGCCACGGTGCTGAAGGCCGAAAGGCAGTCCATGCGCTGGGCCAGCGTCGTGCGCGGCATAATCTCCATCGAAAACGTGGTCAGACCCCGCTCGGCCAGGCGTTGCAGTACGTCGGCGTTCTCGTGCGGGCGCATCTGGGCTATGAACAGCGCACCCGACGGAATGAGCTCGACTTCGTCGGTACCATCTTCGCGCTTCACCGGACCGTTGATCTTCACGACCACGTCCGCCCCGTCGAACAGGGCCTTCGGGTCCTGAACGATCTCTGCGCCGACATCGCGGTATTCATCGTCTGTGAAGGAGGCTCCGAAGCCGGCCCCGCTCTCCACGGCGAACTGGATCTCGTCGGAATCGAGACGCTTGATCGCCTGGGGAGTCATGGCCACGCGCCGATCGAGCGGCGTGTGCTCCTTCGGGACAACTATTCGCATGGGTTGTTCACTCTCATGTAAGGTTCAACCGTGCCGGCCGGGTGGTCCGGCGCCGATGGCGCCCGGACAGCGGACACCGTTTCCGTCCGTTTGCCGGTCGCCGACGACAGCAATACAAGTCCCCCGCTGGGTAGCGAGAAGCGTGCCGCCAAGGAGGGCGACCGGGACAAGCCGTCCCGCGCGCCGGTGAGAGGACCGACATGCCGCCAAAGTGCTGATTGTCGTACCTTGCTGAGGATCTGGCGTTCTCCGGACGGGGACGCCGGGCTCGGCCCGGCACCTCGTTCAGGCCAACCTATCCCAGGGCGGGACAAAGTGACAAGAGGAGGTGGGGAACATGTGGTTTCGACGGGTACTCCCGGTTCTTTTGATAGGCCTTCTTGCGCCAGAGGCGGCCGCGCAGCAGGCGTCGGCTCCGGACCGCGAGGGGCAGGTCGAACAAGCCGTGCTGGCGGCCCCGGAATCGATGCGGGCCGGCGCGACGGTGCTCGGCCACGGGGGGGAGCCGCGGACGGCGGATCCGCTCACTCTCCTGCGCGCGGGTAGCAACGATCTTATCTGTCTCGCCGATGATCCCCGGGCGGAGGGTTTCCACGTGGCGTGCTACCACCGGAGCCTCGACGATTTCATGGCTCTCGGTCGCAGGCTGCGGGCGGAGGGGAAGGACCGGGGCGAGATCATGGACGCACGATACGCGGCGCTGGATTCCGGCAGCTTCTCCATGCCCGCGAGGGCCACGCTGTACTCGATCAGCTCGGACGCCGGTCCGGACGACCTCGATGGGGCGCGCAGGCTTATCGTCGTATACGTTCCCGGAGCGACGGTCGAGGACCTGGGCCTTCCGTCCCGGCCCGAAGGGAATACGCCCTGGCTGATGCTTCCCGGAACGCCGTGGGCTCACATCATGATCGGGCGTTAGGCGTTAGGAGCACCGATGCCTCACTTCACGCGGCACCAGATCGGCTACAACCTCCTCAGCGCCCTGCGGGTCGCCGGGCTGGGCGTACGGGATGAGTTTGAAGGTCGGCAGGAGCCGGCGTCGTGGTTCTTCCGATGCCTGGCCTACGACCAGTCAGAGCTCGACATCATGGAGTCCGGCGCGATCGATGCCCTCCACGCCCCGTCCGCCCTCGTGGAGCTATCGCTTGACGAGGTCGCGCTGGCGGCCGCCGCGATCGGACCTGATGGCCTGCTCTCGTACCTGACGTGGGATGTGGAGGACGAGCCTTTCGGCGAGATCACGCCCCCGCTGCCCGAAGATGGTCCCGTTGCTCAGTTCCACCCGAACGTCCAGCTGGGCTACCTGGCCCTCGATGTTGCTCCTCCGACTTTGTGGATGGCGGAGCGTCGTTCCGACCCCGAGTCAAACGAGGAACTGGCTCGACGCCTGGCCGTGATGGCGCAGCAGGTGGGTGGAAATTGTGACGTCATCGAGGTCCACATTGAGGGTTCCCTGGACGCCTCGGAGGACGGCTGGGCCGACCGGACGGCCGAAGTACGACCGGCTGGCGTGTCCGTTCATTTCACACTCGAGATTCCACTCGCGGGAATCGGCGAGCGTGAGCTCGCGATGCGCTTCGACGAATGTGCCCGCACGGCTGCCGCCGCGATCGAGGGGATGCGCCTGGTATTCGGGAGGCTCACAGCCGGCGAGGGATAGGAAGTTCGCCGGCATCCTCGATAGACGTCAGGGTCTGTCGAATCCTCGCAGTACGAGCATGCTGTCCACGGCCGCACGGAAGGTCTCGAGCGGAATCGTCCCCCGGATGGCGACGCTGTCGCCCACGATGAAGAACGGAGTGCTCGCCACGCCTGCGTTCAGCGCTGACTCGTAGTCACGAATCTGCAATGGGGCCGTCTGGTCGTTTCGTAGACACGCGGCGAACGACTCCTCCTCTACTCCGATCTCCGACGCCCACGCGCGGAACAGTGCGTTCGGGTCGCGCGCGCTGGCCCACTCGTCGCGGTGCTCGAACAGCACGTCGTGCATCTCCCAGAATCGACCCGCGGCACCGGCGCAGAACGCGGCCTCGATGGCCGGCCAGGCACGCGGGTGAGCGGAGTTGGGGAACGAGATCCACACATACCTGGCAAGGCCGGACTGAACGTAGATGCTGTCGATTGCCCGGTAGGACTCTGCGTAGAACTGGGCGCAGAAGGGGCATTCGAAGTCCGAGATTTCCACGATGCGGATGGCCGCTGCCGAATCGCCCTTTGTCCTGGCCCGGTCGGCCCGCTCCAGGATGACCGACTGCACGTCGGGAACCACCACGACTTCCGCTTCCTGCGCCACCCCAGGAGGCGCAAACCACGGAGCCATCAGGCCCATGACCAGGAGTGTCCGAACGCTTCCCCTCGCACTCATCCGGAGATCTCCGCGAGTAGTTCCACTGCGTGTTCCGCAGGCTTCACGTTCCGGTACACCTTCTCGATCCGGCCGTCCTGATCGATGAGGAATGTCGAACGGAGCACGCCCTCGTACTCCCGGCCGTACATCTTCTTGGTGCCCCAGGCGCCGTAGGCGTCGGCGACTGCGTGATCCTCATCCGCCAGAAGAGGAAAATTGAGGTCGTACTTGTCCCGGAAGCGCTCGTGTGATCGGACCGGATCGGGGCTGACCCCCAGGACGGTAATTTTTCGTTCCTCGAGCGATGGAAGAACATCGCGAAAGCCGCACGCTTCCTTCGTGCAACCGCTCGTATCGTCCTTCGGGTAGAAATAGAGGATCACCCGCCTGCCGCGCAGGTCGCTCAGCCGAACCGTGTTGCCACGATCAGACGGCAACTCGAAATCAGGCGCCAGGTCGCCGGCGTCAATCATCTCTCGCCTCTTTCTCACGTTGTCTGTGTGGCGCCGGGCGCGCTCCGGAAACGGGTCGCGCTCACTCATCCGCCAATCGATCGTTCTCCTCGAGGAGCAGTCGGTACGCCTCCCGCACCGCCTCTTCTGTTCCCCGGGCGCTTCCGATGGCGAGCCGCAGGACGTATCGGCCGCCGAGGACCGTGTGCGACAGGAAGACCGGACCTCGACGGTTTACCGCTTCGAGGAGCCGGCGGTTCCATTCGTCCGCATCGGATCCGCCTGGCGGTAAAGCCCTGAAGCAGACCAGAGAGAACGGATGGGGCGCCATGAGCTCGAATCGCGGGTCCTCCTCGAGCCACTCGGCCAGCCTGTCGGCCAGCGCGATGTGCTCGCGCAGGCGTTCCCGGAGACCAGTGGTTCCCTCGGTGCGGAACAGGAACCACAACTTGAGGGCCCGGAACCGCCGTCCGAGCGGGAGTCCGATGTCCATCAGATCCGTGCCGCCCTCAGAGCTGCGCAGGTACTCGGGCTTCACGGCGAGTGAGCGTCGCATCTCCCCGGCGTCCCGATACAGAAGGATGCTGCAATCGATCGGCGTCGACATCCACTTGTGTGGGTTCAACACGATCGAGTCGGCGCGCTCCCATCCCTCGAACTCACGGCTCTTTTCCGGGAGAGAAGCTGCCGGGCCCGCGTACGCCGCATCCACGTGCAGCCATACTCCGAGCCGCTCACATATCTCGGCGATGGCGGATACGGGATCGACGCTCGTCGTCGAAGTCGTGCCGATCGTCGCGCACACCATGACCGGAGTGCGCCCCGCGGCCCGGTCGTCGTCGATGGCTCGTTCCAGCTCATCCTGGATCATGCGGAACCGCTTGTCGACCGGAATGCGCCGGAGATTGTCGAGCCCGAGCCCGGCGGCTACCGTCGCCTTGTCGAGTGAACTGTGGGCGTGGTCGGAAATGTACACGACGCATCCGCCCAGGTCGTCTCTTCCCGCGAGGCCGTGACGACTCACTTCGCGGACCGCTCGATACCGCGCCGCGATCAGCGCGGCGAAGGAGCTGCTGGAGGCGGTGTCCTGTATGACCCCCTCGAACGTGTCGGGAAGATTAACGAACACTCGGATCCACTCCACCATCCGCTCTTCGAGCTCCGTCCCGGCTGGGGACGTTCGCCAAAGCATCGCGTTCTGGTTGAGCTCGGCGGCGAGAAACTCCGCGAGGACGCCCGCGTCCGTCGTGGAGCTGCAGAAGTAAGCCAGGAAACCGGGGTGGTTCCAGTGGGTGAGCCCGGGCAGGATTACGTCGTCGAGATCGGAGAGGATCGTGTCGAGCATTTCGGGCTCTTCCGACGGACGTAGTGGGAGGGTGGCCGCCACGTCTCCCGGTCTCAGCCGCGGGAGCACGGGCAGATCGGGCAGCCTCTCCCTGTAGGTGGCGATCCACTGTGCCACCCGTGCGGCGTCTTCCAGGAATCCGCTGCCGCTCATTCCCCGGTGTCCCTCGCTTTGATCGCCGTAACCAGGTGCGTCTCGTTCGAGATCGCCGTGCACCGGATTCCCGTGAATCCGGCCTCACCGAGCCACGAAGCGTAATCCTCGAGCGTGTATGTGCCGCCCGCCTCCGTCGCCAGGAGCATCGTGATGGCGAACAGGGAGGCGAACTCCGATCGGCCGCGGACGAAATCGAAGATCGCGACGTAGCCGCCGGGGGCCACAGAACCCGCTGCCCGTCGAAAAAGCAGACGATTGGCCTCGGCCGAATAGATATGACTGATGTTGGCGGCGAGAACGACGTCGAACGGGCCCGGCGGAATCCGCTCGAGGAAGTTGCCCTCGGCCAGCTCGAGGTCGGCTACTTCGTCCAGGGCGAAGGCGGAGCGCACGTGTGCGATCACCTCCGGCCTGTCGTACAGTGTCGTCCTGATTCCCAACGCGGCGAAGGCCCGGGCGAAGTTCCCCGGTCCGCCGCCGAGGTCCAGAAGGCTCCGAGGGTTTCCGGCTCGCCACACGACTTCCCGCACCACTCGCTCGACCACGTCGCCGGGCTTGTTCGCCATTGCCTCCATGAAACGGCCCACGTCGCCGGGCTTGGGACCGCCGCTCCCGGTGCTTCCCCCCCCGTGGGGCTCTCCGGAACGTACACTGTCGTCCAGGGCCGTCGACCACCGCCTGATGCCGGCAAGCCAGTGAAGCAGAGAAGGCCGCTGGAAGTCGGGCGAAGTAGGGTCCAGCAGGTAGGCGCGCCCGCCACCCGTGAGCCGGTAAAGATCGCCCTCCTGGCGCACGGCCCCGAGTTCCGCCAGGGCCCCGAGCAAGGCGTCGACTCCCCGGCTGGAGAGTCCGAGGGATGCGGCGAGACCTCCGGCGCTCTCCGGTCCGTCGGCGAGTGAGTCCACTACGCCCAGTTCCAGCGCGATGGCCGGCACGAGCGCCCATTCGGCGTGACGGCGGTAGTCTCTCAGGGCTTCGAGGCCTGGCATGTCTTCGAACGTCTCTCCGGGCATGCCGGGAGCCACCCGTGGCGGTGGGCGCTCGGCGACCTACCTTGTTTCGAATCATGAGCGCAACACACGAACCGGCCGGTCTGGACGTCCTCCTGGACGGCTTTCACTCGGCTATCGAAGAAGAGGTCCTGGCCATCCAGGACGACCTGGTCCGCCGGGGCATCGACCAACCGGTCGATGCCGCAGGCGGCCAGGAACTGGACGCCGAGTCGACGGGATTTCTGTACGATTGGACTCTGCCGCCCGGAAGGTACGTCATCCGGGCGGACGACGCAGTCCGCGTGGCGTGTGAGGCGGGAGAATCCCTCGGCTTCGTCACTTACTGGGATTCATCGTCCCGGGTGCTCCGCGTGAGCGTGCAGGATTGGCTCGGGCGCCACGCGGGTCGGGCGGAGCTGACTTTCGATCCGACATGGTTGCTCGCAGCGCTGGCCGTTCGCCTGCGCGACATCGGTGCAGACCCTGCATCGTACCACACGGTTACGGCCCTTCGCCTGTTCGGAGTCATGTTCCCGGAGACGGGGTCGCGGGAGGCCCCCGCCGGCCGACAGGACGGACTGAATGAGTCGCAGGGCGAGGCGCTGAGGAGGATTCTCGGCAGTCGGACGCAGTTGGTCTGGGGTCCACCGGGAACGGGCAAGACCCGACTCCTTGCCCAGGCAGGGTGTGTGCTGTCGGACGAGGGCAGGGTGTTGGTGCTGGCGACCACGAACGTCGCTGTCGATGAGGCAGCCCGGCGCGTCGCGACCGGTCTCGGTCCTGAGGCCGTGATGGAAGGACGGGTCGTCCGCGTCGGGGCGGCCTTCAGCTCGACGGGAGACGCTGACCTTTCAGTGGAAGCAATAGTCCAGCGTCGGGAAGGCCGGGATCCGAGCCGGCTGACCCGACTTCTCGAAGAGCTCGAGCTTGAACTGGTGACCGGCAGGCCAGGAGCAGGAGCGGCCACCCTCCGACAGCGGTTCGGGCGCGTACTGGCGGCGGCGCGAGAGCAGGCCTCTCCTGGCGCCCTGACGAGAGCGGGACACGTAGCGTCCGAGTTCCAGCGGGCAAGCGCTCGCGTTCTGGCTCGCGCGGACGTAGTCCTGACGACGTTTGCCCGACTCACGCTACGCGATGATCTGTGGGGTCTTCGGTTTCAATCGCTCCTCGTGGACGAAGTGAGCTCGGCGCCCCTCCCGTACGTGTTCGCGGGAGCCTGCCTGGCGTCTGAGCGCGCGGTCGGGGTCGGCGACTTCCGCCAATTGCCGGCCGTGGTCATGTCGAGGGGCGCCGAGGCAGCGAGGTGGTTGAGCCGGGACATCTTCCAGCAGTCCGGGACGATCGATCCGGAGATGGGCAGGACGTTACCGGATCCACAGGATGAGCTGTGCTCGATGCTCCGCGAACAGTACCGCATGGCACCGCCGATCCGGGACCTGGTGAGCGAGCTGTTCTACGGTGGACGGCTCATCGATGCGCCGGCTGTATCGGCGCGACCCACTTTGCTGCCGCCGCTGGTTCTCGTTGACACCGAGAGACTCTCTCCCAAGGTGGAGCGATCCGAAGGGTCGAGGGCCAACCCGATCCACCTCGAGATCGTCCTCCAGCTTCTCGAGCTGCTGGGTCGTCGCGGCGTCACCGATGTCGGCATCGTCACCCCGTATCGCCTGCAAGCGAGGCGCATCTTGAGTCAGGCCCGCAGCCGCCTTGGCCCCGTCGCGCCGCGAGGCATGGAAGTCGCGACCATTCACCGCTTCCAGGGGCGCGAGAAGTCGGTCGTGATCCTGGATACCGTGGACGCACCTCCGGGGGGTAGCTGGTTCCTCAACGAGGCTCGCAACCGAGACTTCCCCCGTCTCCTTACCGTAGCGCTGTCGCGCAGCAGGGACGCGCTGATCGTGGTAGGCACATCGGCCGGTTTGTCGACGACCCTGCCCGCAGATTCCCTGCTCGTCCGGACGCTGAATCTGATCCGCGACCGCGGACGGGTGATCGACGGGACCAGCCTGGCTGGAGAGGGCGACCGACTCCTGACTCCGTGAACCGCCAAGTGCTTTCCACGGAACTTTGCTCTCCCGATGATCGGGGAGAATTCGGCGCGTTCGAAAGCTCTTCGTTCCTTGGGGACCAACGGATGACGATCCGGCTCCGAGTCATTTTTTCAAAAAACCGCACTTGGCACCGTATTCATGGTTGACGACAAAAGAAAAGAATTGTATACTAGTCTCGTGCCGCGGAGGAGGCACCGGCAGAATCCGGTAGGCCGCTGTACCGACAAAGCGACGACGGGTTGTCCGGCGTGGATGACTCAGCTCCTTGTGAGCGAGAGAGCCCACACAGCTAACCGGACGAACGGTACCAGAACTCGTCGATTCTTGGAAGGATAGCGCAACCGACCAAGAAGAACGTGACGGTGCGGAAAATGTATCCTCCCTCAGCCCTTGGTACTCTTCGGAGCCGCCAGGGGCTGAGTACATCCAGGACCTGCGGTTCCGCTTCCCTGGAGCCCTCCCGTAGCAGTCTCCCTCCCGTCCAGTCGATCCTGACTGCCGCTGCGTGAGAAATCTCTCCCGGACGGCGTTTTGTGTCGAATCTGCACATCCAGGTACCCCGAACAGAGACGGCGCATACTCGGATATTTTGAAAAATTCAATTGTGGAAGCCGTGTGGAAAGAATGTGGAAAACGAAAATATTGTGTCGATGGGACGCTGCCGGTGGTGGCGCGTCCGGGTCCGGCGAGGTTATCCACGTGGTGTGGAGAAGCAGGGGGTTCGCAGATTCCGGGTTATCGGGTGAGCGGAGGGAGAGCCGATGAAGGCTGTCGTTCAGCGAGTGTCACGCGCGGCGGTGGAAGTGGACGGGCGAACGACCGGATCGATCGGTCGTGGACTTCTGGTGCTCGTCGGATTCGCCGGGGGGGACGGGCGGGAGCAGTTGGAGTGGATGGCGGCGAAGATCCTCGGTCTTCGGATCTTCCCGGACGAGGATGGACGGATGAACCTGGACATAGGAGTTGGGGGTGGTGAGCTGCTGGTCGTGTCCCAGTTCACCCTCTATGGTGATGTTACACGAGGCAGAAGGCCGTCGTTCGTGGGTGCGGCGGATCCCCAGGAGGCCCGCCGGCTATATGATGAGTTCGTGGACATCTGCCGGGCCGGAGTGGTGCCGGTCGCGACCGGCGTGTTCGGCGCACGGATGCACGTGTCGCTCGTGAACGAGGGTCCCGTAACCCTGGTGATCGAAAGGTGAACATCGTTCTGGCCTCCGGGTCTCCCCGCCGACGAGAGATCCTCGAGCTGCTCGCACTCGACTTTGTCGTGCGTCCCCCTGACGTGGAAGAGACGATTCTCGAGGGAAGGGGCCCCGAGGAGGAAGCACACCGGCTGGCCGTGGCGAAGGCGGCCGCGTCCGTATCTGATACGGGTGAGCTCGTAGTGGCGGCTGACACGTTGGTCGCACTGGACAACGAGATCCTCGGCAAGCCGGACGACTCAGCAGATGCTTACCGCATGCTGATGCGACTGCAGGGAAATCGGCACGAAGTGTTCACGGGCCTCGCCGTGTCCCTGGATGGCCGGATCGAGGCGGGAGTAGCGATCACCAGCGTGTGGTTTCGGCCGCTTGATGCCGCCGAATGTGCGGAATACGTTGCCACGGGTGAGCCGCTGGACAAGGCGGGGGCGTACGGGATACAGGGTCTCGGGGCGGCGCTCGTCCAACGCATCGAGGGCGAATACTTCAACGTGATGGGCCTGCCGGTGCAGCTCCTTCTCTCACTGCTGGACCGGTTTGGACTGCGATACGCCTACGGGAGCCTTGAGCGAACGGTGATACAGCAACCCGAAGATCCGGGAGCCCGTGGGTAAGGGCCGAGAGGTCGTCCTCGCCATTGACCAGGGCACGACGGGAAGCCGTGCCGTCGTAATCGATGCGGCCGGCAACCTCCTCGGAACGGCCTACGAGGAGTTTCCTCAGTACTTCCCGGAGCCGGGCTGGGTCGAGCACGATGCTGAGGAAATCTGGAGCTCGGTCATCTCCACGGTCGGCCACGCCCTCGAGGCCGCCGGCAGAATGCCGTCCGAAGTATCGGCCATCGGCATCACGAACCAGCGGGAGACCACGGTTGTGTGGGATCGCGTCTCCTCCCGGCCCGTGGCCCCGGCCATCGTGTGGCAGGACCGCCGGACTTCCGCGCGCTGCGCCGAGCTGAAGCGCTTCGGTCACGAGTCGACCGTGCGCTCGCGTACCGGTCTCGTCCTGGATCCCTACTTCTCAGCGACCAAGCTGGAATGGCTGCTGAACCGCAACGCGGAGTGGCGATCGCGCGCCGAGGCGGGCGAGTTGATGTTCGGCACCATCGACAGCTGGATCGTGTTCCGGCTGACCGGTGGTCGGGTGCACGCGACCGACCATACAAATGCGTCCCGGACGCTGCTCTATTCTCTCGACGACGGCGATTGGGATCCGGAATTGTGTGACCTGTTCGGTATTCCGTCTGCCATGCTCCCGCGGGTACTCGCGTCGGCGGACGATTTCGGAACGACGGACCCTGATGTGTTCGGAGCGGAGGTCCCCATCGCCGGAGTCGCGGGAGACCAACAGGCGGCGCTGTATGGGCAGGGTTGCTGGGAGCGTGGAGAGGCGAAGAACACGTACGGGACCGGAGCGTTTCTCCTCTTGCACTCCGGAACCGGGCGAGGCCCGGACATCCAGGGCGTGCTCAGCACGGCGGCGTGTGATCGTCGAGGCGGAAGAGCGTTCGCTTACGAGGGAGCAATCCTTGTGGCCGGTGCGGCCGTCCAGTGGCTACGTGACGGTCTCGGCCTCGTGAACGAGGCGGCCGAAACAGAAGCGATGGCGAGGACAATACCGTCGACCGACGGGGTGGTCTTCGTGCCGGCGCTGGTTGGTCTCGGCACGCCGTACTGGGAGCCGGAAGCCCGCGGCACGATCGTCGGGCTCTCCCGCGGGACGAGGACCGAGCACGTCGTGCGGGCGGCTCTGGAGGCCATGGCGTACTCTACCCTGGATGTGCTGGACGCGATGGTGGCTGGTTCGGATCTGGTCCTGAGGTCGCTCAAGGCGGACGGGGGTGCGGCTCGAAACGACTGGCTGATGCAGTTTCAGGCGGATGTGCTTGGTGTACCGGTGCGCCGTCCCTCGGTCGCGGAGGTCACGGCGATTGGAGCGGCGGGCCTGGCGGGTGTGAGGGCTGGCGTGTGGGCCGAGCCGGAGGAGTTCCTTGCGGCTCGGGGAGCTGAGCGCGTATTCGATCCGGATCCGGCCGCGTCGAAGGATAGCCGGGCCGGGATCCGGGAATGGCATCGGGCCGTCCAGACCGTGTTGCACTGGGCGCAGCATGCAGACCAGAGCGCGCCATGACCGTAACTTCTCCTGGATCTTCCGGTTCGGTCGTGAAGAGGCGACTTCGAATCGCGGTCATCGGCTCCGCGGAGGCCAGCGCCGAGGCGTGGGCGACCGCGCATGCGGTGGGACGCGCGTTGGCGCGGGCGGAGGCGCTCGTGGTGTGTGGTGGCGGTGGGGGAGTCATGGCCGCTGCCGCCGCAGGAGCACGCGACGAGGGGGGAGAAGTGCTGGGCATACTCCCCGGCGACGATCCGGACGCGGCGTCGGAAGGCGTGTCGATACCGCTTCCATCGGGACTCGGAGAGGCCCGGAACTCGCTGGTCGTGAAGGCCGCGGAAGCTGTGATCGCGGTGGCCGGCGGTTGGGGCACGGTGAACGAAGCTGCGTTGTGCATGAAGATCGGACGCCCCCTAGTGGGTGTCCGGGATAAGCTGGGAGAGCGATTCGACATCGAGCGGTTCCAGGACCCGGCTGCGGCCGTGGCGCGGGCCCTCGAGCTGGCGACGGAATGGCGCTCGGCGCCGCACAGGAGACACAACGCCTGGTAGGCGTATCGGGCGATTCAACCGGGAGTTAAGGTGGCAGCCGTCTACGTGTTCGGAGGGATCATGGCTATCCTCATCGCAGCAGTGATCTTCGCTCCGCTGTTGGAGGGTCGCTGGCGGGAGGGAATGGATGGCGCTTCGGCGGTCGGGCGTAAGGAAGCGGCGATCGCCGCGCTCCGCGAGCTCGAGTTTGAGTACCAGACGGACAAGCTGTCGGAGGAGGACTACACCACGCTGAGGAACCGGTACGCTCGCGAGGCGATCGCAGCCCGGGATGAGCTGGGCGAGACGGTACAACAGGGAAGCTGTCCGGCGTGCGGCGCCGCGACGAAGGAGGGAGCCCGGTTCTGTCCCTCCTGCGGCGGAGCGCTGGCCTGATAGGGGAGGCTCGCTGAATGAGCGGTGCGACCGTCGATCTCAGGTCCGATACGGTCACCCGGCCGTCGCCCGGCATGCGGCGGGCGATGGCGGAGGCCGTCGTAGACGATGACGTTCTCGGGAAGGACCCGACCGTAGACCAGCTGGAGCGGCGGGTGGCGAACCTGCTGGGCAAGGAGTCGGCCCTGTTCTTCCCGTCCGGGACGCAGGCGAACCAGGCGGCGGTCCTGCTCCACACGCGTCCCGGCAGCGAGGCGGTCTGCGAGGCGGAATCCCACCTCTTTCATTACGAGCTCGCCGACGTGGCCTGGCTCGCCGGCGTCCAGCTGCATCCAGTGTCATCGGACAGGGGCCACCTGGTGGCGAGCGACGTGGCACGGGCCATTCGGCCGGGAGACCGCCACCATCCGGTCACGACCCTGGTGTGCGTCGAGAACACGCACAACATGCATGGCGGAACGGTCGTTCCACTCCCGCTGATGTGCGAGATCCAAGACCTGGCCGTCGAAAGAGCGCTTCCGGTTCACCTGGACGGAGCCCGCCTGTGGAACGCGGCGGCCGCCTCTGAGCCATCCCTGGCCGACTACGCTGCCTGCGCTGATACGGTCACCGTGTGCATGTCCAAGGGGCTCGGCTGTCCCATCGGCTCCTTGCTGGCCGGGCCGGCGGAACTGATCGACGAAGCCTGGTCGATTCGCAAGCGTCTCGGAGGAGGGATGCGCCAGGTCGGCGTCCTCGCCGCCGCCGGCATATGGGCGCTCGACCACAATCTCGAGCGCCTGAGCGAGGATCACGTCCTCGCGAGCACCCTCGCCCGGGAGTGTGATGCCCTGGACGGCCTCAGCGCGAGTTCTCCGGACACCAACATCGTGATGATCCATATTGAGCGGGACGATCTGGACGAAGCCGCAGTGGCGAGCCGACTCGAGGAGCGCGGAGTATGGATTCTGCCGGCCGGGCCGGGCCGACTTCGCGCCGTCACCCACCTCGACGTGGATGACGAGGGGATCGAGAGAGCGGTCGAAGCGCTGTGCGAAAGTGTTTTCTGACGATCCGAACGAGTCAGTCGGTCGGCGACCAGGCTCCCGCGGCTCACGCGTTTGAGGATCGGATGAGGCGCGGCGCGTACGTGGAGTCGAACGGGACCGATATGAAAACCGAAGAAATTGCGAAAGTCACAGGCCCTCCATATACTGGGTCGAGCGACCACCACACCTGGCACCACACGACGAGGCGGCGATGGCACTCGAACTGAGCGACGAGCGAAAGAAGGCCCTTTCTGCGGCGATCAACCAGATCGAACGGCAGCACGGCAAGGGCGCAATCATGCGGTTGGGGTCGGATGGGGCGCGGGTTAGAACGGAGTCGATCTCGACGGGCAGCCTCTCTCTCGATCACGCTACGGGCATCGGCGGTATTCCTCGCTCCAGGGTGACCGAAATCTTCGGTCCCGAATCGTCCGGTAAGACGACGCTCACCCTGCATGTCATCGCCAACGCCCAGAAGGACGGCGGGCTCGCAGCCTTCATCGACGTCGAGCACGCGCTGGACGTGGCATACGCCGCGAAGCTGGGCGTCGACGTCGAGAACCTGCTGGTCTCGCAACCGGACACGGGCGAGCAGGCGCTCGAGATCGCTGAGGTCCTGGTCCGGTCGGGCGCGTTGGACGTGGTGGTCGTGGACTCGGTGGCCGCCCTCGTACCGCGGGCCGAGATCGAAGGGGAGATGGGTGATTCCCACATGGGGTTGCAGGCACGCCTCATGTCCCAGGCGCTGCGCAAGCTCACCGGTGCGATCGGCCGTTCGAACACGGCGATGATCTTCACGAACCAGATTCGTGAGAAGATCGGTGTGATGTTCGGAAACCCGGAGACGACGTCGGGTGGCAGGGCCCTGAAGTTCTACGCGTCGCTCCGTCTCGACATTCGCCGGATCGCCTCGATCAAGGACGGCAACGAGCAGGTGGGCAACCGCACGCGCGTGAAGGTCGTCAAGAACAAATGCGCCCCTCCGTTCCGCCAGTCCGAGTTCGACATCATGTTCAGCGAGGGCATCAGCCGGACAGGGATTCTGGTGGACCTCGGGGAAGAGCACGGAATCGTGAAGCGGTCGGGAGCCTGGTACTCCTACGGCGACGATGTCCGGATGGGCCAGGGTCGGGAAAACGCCAAGTTGTTCCTCGCCGAGAATCCGGACATAGCCGAGGAGATCGAGACGCGGCTCCGAATCGCGCTCGGAATGACCACGCCGGTCGAGTCCGAGGCTCAGGACAACGCCGAGGTCGAGGCCGAAGCCGAGACGGCTCCGACGGATTGAATCGGCACCGGAGCGGACCGCATTCCGCGTTCCGCTCCGTTCACCGTGACGCGCAACTCACATCGTCATGCCCCTGATCACAGCTCTTGAACCGACTTCGCGCCGTCTCGGGGGCGCCCTTCTCGAGGTGGATAACGTTCCACTCTGCCGGGTGACGGACGAGCTCCGTCTGCGCTTTGGTCTGGCGGTCGGAGCGTGTCTGTCCCGGGAGCAGGTCGAGGCCCTCGAGCAGGAGGCCGGGGCGGCCGAGGCGATGGCTCGGGCACTCCACTACCTGTCCTATCGGCCACGAACGATCCTGGAAGTTCGGAGCTACCTGCGGAAGCACGGACTGGAAGCACGCTCGGACCGTGCAATATCGCGATGCGCGGAGTTGGGATACCTGGACGACGAGGCCTATGCCGTGTCATTCGTTCGGGACCGCATCCGGTTGGGGCCGCGTGGACAGCCGCGCCTGGTGTCCGAGCTCCTGGCTCGCGGTGTCGATCGAGAGATCGCGGAGAAAGCGGTCGGTGTGGCCCTGGCCGACGAAGATGTAACGGAGGAGGAGCTTCTGCGACGCGTCGCACTTCGCCGTCTGAGGTCGCTACGGAGCGTGGAGCCCGAGGTCGCTCGCCGCCGCCTCGCGTCTTTCCTGGGTCGCCGCGGCTTCCGGACCGGGGCGATCCGTGAGCTGGTCAGGGAACTACTGCCGGACGAGCCAGATCGGGAGGGGTCCTGATCGCGTGCACGGCGTATCTGGGGCGTCCCTGGTCGAGGCTGCCGACGAGCCGATTGTAAGAGGGTCGTCCGCAGGGCATATTACCGGGATATTTCCGTGTCCGACCCAGATGTCGGCCTACAGCAATTCGAGACATACCGGAACGAGATGAAGGCCAGCGACATTCGCTCCAGCTTCATACAGTACTTCGAGCGGCAAGGTCACGTGCACCTGCCCAGCAGTTCGCTCGTGCCGAAGGACGACCCCACGCTCCTGTTCGCTAATGCGGGAATGGTGCAGTTCAAGAGGGTGTTCATCGGAGAGGCTGAGCGGCCAGCCCCCCGCGCCGTGACGTCACAGAAGTGCTTGCGGGTCAGCGGCAAGCACAACGACCTCGAGGAGGTGGGCCGTACGGCGAGGCATCACACGTTCTTCGAGATGCTCGGGAATTTTTCCTTCGGCGACTACTTCAAGCGGGATGCGATCGGATTCGCGTGGGAGTTCATGACCTCGGAGCTCGGACTGGAGCCGGGACGACTGTGGGCGACCGTTCATCACACGGACGACGAGGCGGCGTCGCTGTGGCCCGAGCTGACGGACATCCCACCTGAACGCGTGCTCAGGCTTGGCGACAAAGACAACTTCTGGCAGATGGGTGAGACCGGGCCCTGTGGACCGTGTTCGGAGATTCACTACGACCTCCGGCCCGCGGATGCTCCCAAGAACCTCACGGCCGAGGAGCTCAACGCGTTGGGCGAGGCTGACGAATTCATGGAGATCTGGAATCTCGTCTTCATGCAGTTCGAGCGATCGGCTGATGGCGACAGTCTTCTTCCCGCTCCCTCCATCGACACCGGGGCGGGGTTGGAGCGAATCGCGGCCATTATGCAGGGCACGAGGACGAACTACCACACGGACCTGTTTCTCCCGATCATCGCCGCCGCGGAGGAAGTCGTGGGCCGCGCCTACTCGCAGGCCCCCGAGGATTGGGAGGAGGGGCTCCCGTTCCGTGTTCTGGCGGACCACGCGCGGGCCGTGGCCTTCATGCTGGCCGACGGTGTGTTCCCCTCCAACGAGGGGAGGGGCTACGTGCTTCGGCGTGTTCTCAGGCGGGCCGGACGTTACGCATGGCTCCTGGGGCGACGGGAGCCGACGCTCGACCAGCTGGTCGGCGTGGTAGCGGACCTGATGTCTGACACGTACCCGGAGCTGGCGCACCGCAGAGATCACCTGATCCGGACCACCCGGTCGGAGGAGGAGCGATTCCTCTCCACGATCGATGCCGGGATGGGCCGGTTCGACGATCTCGCGCCATTGGGAGGTCAGGGTACGATCGCCGGTGAGGAAGTGTTCCGTCTGTATGACACCTACGGCTTCCCTCTGGACCTGACGGAACTCATGGCGGCCGAGCGCGGGTACACCGTGGACGTGCCCGGCTTCGAGGGAGCGCTCGAGGAGCAACGGCGGCGTTCGCGAGAAAACAGACTGGCCGGCACGGCTTCCGACGAGCTGAGCGAAGAGGTGGTGGCGGCGGCTCGGGGCATACTCTCCGACGAAGAGCAGACATTCGTGGGTTACGATGATCTGCGGGTCGAGAGTCGGTTGCTGGCTGCCGAGTCGATCGGATCTGCCCACGCGGTCATTCTCGAGACCAACCCCTTCTACGCCGAAGCCGGGGGGCAGGTCAGCGACCGGGGCACTTTGAGCCACGGCGACTGGGAGCTGGTCGTCGAGTCCGTCGTCCGTAATGACAGAGACCAGACCGTGCTCGTGGGCGAGGTACGGGAGGGTAGCCCCCGCGAGGTTCCGGACTCCGTGGTCGCCGTCGTGGACGAGCCCTCGCGTCGTGACACCGAAAGAAACCACACGGCCACCCACCTCCTGCACGCGGCCCTCCGTTCGGAGCTGGGGGATCATGTTCAGCAGGCCGGCTCGTTGGTCGCCCCGGATCGCCTGCGGTTCGACTTCAGCCACACGGGTCCGTTGTCCGAGTCGGAGAAGCTCTCCATCGAGGAAGCCGTGAACCGGTCCGTGTGGGACAACGTTCCGCTCGAGATTGGCCAGAGTGACTACAGGGAAGCCCTGGACGCCGGTGCCATGGCTCTGTTCGGAGAAAAGTACGGTGACACGGTACGCGTCGTAAGCGTGCCCGAGCTGAGCCTGGAACTGTGTGGGGGGTGCCACGTGCGTAGCACGGGGCAGATCGGCCTGTTCCAAATTACGTCAGAAACGGGAGTCGCCGCCGGGATCCGGAGGGTCGAGGCGGTCACGGGTCCCGGAGCGTACGGCCGCATTCGGGACAGGGAGAACCTGCTGAGCGGTATCGCGGCCACGCTCAAATCCACGCCGGCTGACCTGCCACGACGGGTCGAGACTCTGCTGTCAGAGAAAGCGAGTCTGGAGGCAGTTCTGAGTGAGCAGCACGGACGAGATGCCGAGGGGATCGTCACTGCGGTCGTGGACGCCGCCATCGATTTGCCCGAAGGCGGTCGAATGGCGAGCGGGTCGGTGGAGCTTCCGGCGGGGTCGGACGTGGCGGCGTTTGGCGATCTATTGCGAGATCGGATCGGGTCCGGAGCGGCGATCGTTCACCTGCTCGGGGGAGATCAGGACAAAGCGGCGTTCCTCGCCGTGGTGACGGACGACTGGATCGGCCGGGGCCTCAAGGCCGGCGACCTGGTGGGAGCGGCGAGTCGTGCTACGGGATCCGGCGGTGGGGGTCGCCCGCACCTCGCTCGAGGTGGGGTGGGCGACGCTGACCGGGTAGACGAGGCGCTCGAGGCGGCCGTCCAGCGAGCGCGCGAGGTGGCCGCAGCGGCGGAGAGCTCATGAGCCTGGACCCGACCCGCCGCTGGCTACGGTCGCGGTTGGTGGAGGCTCCTCCCGAACTGGCCGCCGACATATTGCAGCTCATCGAGGACCGACCGGAGCTCGACCTCGACGATCCGGCTTACGCTCTGGCGGCGGCGGCCCTGGCGGGCCTGGAGCAGGTGGCTGCCGGAAGCGGGGAGCGCACGGAAGCGCTCAGGCTTCTCGCGGCGGCCGCGGCTCTCACATACGCGTTCGAAGCGGCTGCCGAGGATGGTCGTGCCGCTGAGCTTGCGGCCAGGGTCGGCCTCCGAGGAGAGCTCGGGAGACGGCTCGGTGAGGAACAGGCCTCGCGCCGGGAGCCGGGAGGGGGATCATGAGCGAGCCGGCTCTCGTCGATCTCCATTGCCACCTCGTGCCCGGCGTGGACGACGGCGCGCGCGACCTCCAGGAGGGAATCGCCCAGCTGCTCGAGTTTGAACGGCTGGGCATCCGGACGGTCGTGACTACTCCCCACCTCGCCGCGAGCGCCGTCCACGGCCGGTGGAGAGATGAGATCGAAGCGGCTTACGCTGAGCTCGCGGCGGCGGCCGCCCGGGAGTGTCCCGACGTCTCGCTGGGCCGGTCCTTCGAGTTCAGGCTCGACGATCCAGATTCGGACCTGAGCGACCGGAGCATCGGACTCGGAGACGGAGACCGCCTGCTCGTGGAGTTTCCGATGCTGGCGATTCCGGCATACCCGGATCGTATGCTGGAAATAGTAATTACCGCGGACTGGGTACCGGTGCTCGCGCATCCCGAGCGGTACGCGGGGGTGGAGCGCACGTACGGGTGGATCAGCCGTTGGCGCGAGATGGGAGCGCTGATGTGCGTCAACGCCGGAAGCCTGTGGGGCGAGCACGGTGGAGAGGCGCAGCGGGTCGTGCGGCGAATGCTCGCGGATGGCTCGGTCGACCTGATAGCGTCCGACAATCATGCCCGTCCACGTCGCGCTACTACCGTCAGACAGGCGTGGGACTACTTGGTCGAGGTGGGCTGCGAGGAGCAGGCGACTCTTCTCACCTCGTCGAATCCTGCGGCCGTTCTGGCTGGTAACCGGTTGACGGCCGTTCCGTTGTGCGAGCCGCACTCCGGCTGGGTGGATCGCCTGCGGCGCTTCATAACGGGAGGTTGATGTGAGCACGGATCCCCAGGATGCAGTTCGGCTCCACCTGCAGAGTCTCTCGAGATACGCAGATGAGGCCGCGGATGTCGTGTCGGGACCGGCGGCGAGATACGCGCAGCTCGTCAGGGAAACGCTCGAGAGAGGAGGGAAACTCCTGTACGCCGGGAACGGCGGAAGCGCAGCAGCGGCCGAGCACATTGCGACAGAGTACGTGGTGCGGCTTCGACGGGAGCGGCGAGCGCTGCCGGCGATTGCCCTCACGGCGAGCACGTCCACACTGAGTGCGGCGGCGAACGACTTCGGATACGACCGGGTATTCGCTCGTCTGGTCGAGGCGTATGCCCGTCCCGGCGACCTCCTGGTCCTCCATTCCACGAGTGGCAACTCCGCGAACCTTCTCGCAGCGGCGCAGGTCGCCGCCGAGATTCCGATAACCACCGTGGCGCTGCTCGACCGACACGGCGGGAGCCTGGCTTCGCTGGTGGACCTCGCGATCCGGGTTCCGGCGGACGACTCGGCGAGCGTGCAGGAGCTGCAGCTGGCCGTCGAGCACGCCGTCGCCGACCTCGTGGACGCCTGGTTCGCCGAGAAGGAGGGAGACGCTTGACCGGGGGGCGGTATGCCGGTGGATCAACGGGACGGGCCGACTCCGGTCTCTCCGTACCGGGGCTTTCGGGCCGGACGGCTCTCGTCACGGGAGGATCCCGTGGGATCGGTCGCGCCGTGGCGAGAATGCTGGCGACAAGCGGCGCGCAGGTAGGAATCGGATACCGGAGCGACCACGTGGCGGCCGAGGACGCGGTTCGCGAGCTCCTCGACATTGCCGGCCATCCCGACGGCAGTGCGATCCGCCCGTGGGCCGAGGCAAGCGACGTCGCCACGGCTGCGGGAGTCGAGCGGCTGTTCGAGAGGGCGGATGCCGAATTCGGTGGACGGCTGGACGTGTTAGTCGGGAACGCGGGAATCTGGAACGACGAGCCACGTCCCGTGACCGACCTGGATCCGGCTGAATGGCACCGGATGATGGAAACGAACCTGACTTCTGCCTACCTGTGTACGAGGGCGGCGATACACCGTATGGAAAGCGGCGGGCGAGTCATTCTCATCACGTCGACGGCGGCGCAGCGAGGGGAAGCGGGTCACTCGCACTACGCTGCGTCGAAAGGAGCGCTCCACTCATTCATCAAGTCGCTGGCGGTGGAGGTGGGCCCGCGTGGGATTACCGTCAATGGAGTGGCGCCGGGTTGGGTGGACACGGACATGAGCGCCGGCGTTCTGCACGGGTCGGAGCGCGTTCGCATCTGCGAAGAGATACCTGTGGGGCGAATCGCCACACCTGACGACATCGCCGGTCCGGTGGTCTTTCTGGCGAGCGACCTCGCCCGGCACGTGAACGGAGAAATCATCAACGTGAACGGTGGGAGCGTGTTGTGTGGCTGACCGCCCGCGGACCGAGGCCTCTTTGAACGAGACGCCGAAGTTTCGTCCGCCCCGGGGGCTGCTCGAAGTCGCCGATTGTCTCGAGAGCGCAGGCTACGAGGCTTGGGCGGTGGGGGGCGCGATCCGCGACGCGGTGCTGGGCAGGCCCCGGGCCGACTGGGACCTGGCGACGAACGCGCTCCCGGAAGAAGTGCGTCGCGTGTTCCGGCGAACGGTGCCCCTGGGCCTGGAGCACGGAACGGTGGGGGTGCTGGCGGCTGACGAGGCGATGTACGAGGTGACGACGTTCCGGCTCGACGTGGAAACGGATGGGCGCCATGCCGTCGTGGAATTCGCCCAAGACCTCGAGGAGGACCTCGCGCGCAGGGACTTCACGATGAACGCGATCGCCTGGCGGCCCGAGACGAATGAAATGCGCGATCCGTACGACGGGCTCGCGGACCTGAGCGCTGGAGTGCTGAAGACAGTCGGCGAGGCGGACCGCCGCTTCGCCGAGGACTATCTGAGAGTTCTGAGGGGATTCCGCTTCGCCGGCGCATACTCTCTGGAGATCGAGCCGGACACGCGGGTCGCGATGGAGGTGGCCGTTCCGAACCTCGGGAGGCTGTCCGCCGAGCGGGTTCGGGAGGAGCTCCTGAAGGTCCTGTCGGCGCCCACGGCCTCGAATGCGCTGCGCATGTACGGGGAGTTCGGTGCTCTCGACGGCTGGTACGATGAGATCGCGGATGCGTCTCGCGATCCCCGGTGGGAGCAGCATCTTGCGTCCGTCGATGCCATCGGGCCGCATCGGTCGTTCCTGAGAGTCGTACAGCTTCTGCTGTCCACGACGGAACGAGGGGAGACCGCGCCGGGATGCGCGGAGTCGCTCCTTCGACGCCTGAAGTTTTCCAATGCTGAGATCCGAAGGGGCACGCACCTCGTGGAGTATTACCTGCCTTTCGTGCATCCGGCCGACGGATCGGCCAGCATCCGTGAATGGCTCCACTCCGTCGGGCGGGAGCATGCGCGCGATCTGTTCCGCCTTCACTTCGCTTCGGCGAAGGCTTCCGGCTCGACGGAGAGCGAGAGGGCGCTGGTGTACACGTGGCGCCGCGTTCACGACGAGCTCATCGGGGGAGCTGCGATCGAGTTAGGTCATCTCGCTGTGGACGGGACGGACCTGCTCGAGCTGGGGCTGCCCCGCGGTCCGCTCATCGGCCTGATGCTGGATGAGCTTCTGGCACAGGTGATCGAGTCACCCGAGAGGAACGAACGCGAGACCTTGCTTGCCGCGGCGCGCGAGCTGATCGAACTCGGGGGGCTGGATAGCCTCGAAGGCAGTTTGACGGAATGACGAGCGAGCCGGACCTGTTCGGACCCGACGCCGGGCGGCCGCCCGGCGATCCGCTGGTCGCCGGAGACGACGCGCCCCTCGCGGCGCGTATGCGGCCACGCTCGATCGACGAGTTCCTCGGGCAACTCGATCTGGTGGGAGAGGAGGGCGCGCTGCGTGAGCTCATTGAGCGAGACCGCGTGCCGAGCCTGATTCTGTGGGGGCCACCCGGGTGTGGGAAGACCACGCTCGCAGGGATCGTAGCTCGCCGCACCGGTGCCCGGTTCGAGGCTTTCTCCGCTGTGACCGAGGGCATCGCAAGGGTTCGCGAGCTGATCGAGCAAGCTCGTGAGCGCAAGAAGGCCACCGGCCAGGACACCATCCTGTTCGTGGATGAGATCCACCGCTTCAACAAGTCACAGCAGGACGCCTTCCTACCGCACGTCGAGGTGGGGACGATTACTCTGATCGGCGCCACGACCGAGAATCCGAGCTTCGAGGTGGTGGGTCCTCTGCTGAGCCGCACACGCGTGTTCGTGCTCGAGCCGCTCGATCCGGACGTCGTGAGCGATCTTTGCCGCCGGGCCCTCGAGGACGTCGATCGCGGGCTCGGCTCTCGCCGTCTCGGCATCGAAGACGAGGCACTCCGCAAGCTGGCGGATTCGGCTGACGGAGACGCGCGGCGTGCTCTCAACGCGCTGGAGACTGCGGCCCACCTCCTGCCGGACGGTGTTGAGATCACCCTGCGGGAGGTCGAAGCTGCTCTACAGCGCCGGTTCGCCAGGTACGACAAGTCGGGTGAAGAGCACTACAACTTGATCTCGGCCCTCCACAAGGCGGTGCGCGGTTCGGATCCGGACGGGGCCCTGTACTGGCTGGCGCGCATGCTGGACGGGGGCGAGAACCCCATGTACATCGCGCGCCGCCTGGTGCGGATGGCGCTGGAAGACGTTGGGGTGGCGGATCCGGGGGCACTCCACGTGTGCGTGGCCGCTCGCGACGCGTACCACTTCCTGGGATCCCCGGAGGGTGAGCTCGCGCTGGCACAGGCTTGCGTATATCTGGCGGCGGCGCCCAAATCCAATCGCTTGTACGTGGGATTCGGCGCGGCGATGAGCGCGGCGCGGGAGACCCCGGCGGAACCCGTTCCGCTCCACATCCGGAACGCTCCGACCCGGCTGATGAAAGAGCTCGGATACGGGGCGGGTTACCGGTACGATCATGACTGGGAGGACGGGGTGGCTCCCCAGAGGTACCTGCCGGACTCGATCTCAGGGCGGCGTTTCTACGAGCCCGGAGACTCAGGACTCGAGAGCGAGCTCGGTCGCAGACTGGAACGGGCTCGCGCCACGCGCGCGGCCGCCGAGCGGCTCGGCGAGTCAGACAGGGAGGACTCCGACGGCTGACCTGATCGAGATCCAGCGTCCGGTCGAACGTGCGTTTCTGGTGGGTGCGCCCCGCACGGAAGAGCCCGAGGCTCTCGTCGACGAGCACCTGGAAGAGCTCGCGCGGCTGGCGGATACGGCCGGTGCGGAAGTGGTCGGAACCCTGGTCCAGCGCCTGGATGCACCGCATCCGGCCCTGTATATCGGGCGAGGGAAGGCGGAAGAGCTACGCATGCTGGCGGACTCAAGCGACGCGGGACTGGTGATCTTCGATGAGGACCTGACACCTGCCCAGGGAGTAGCGCTAGAGAAGGCTCTCGACCGGAGAGTGATGGATCGTACGGAGCTGATTCTGGACATCTTCGCGTTGCGGGCTCGTACGGCCGAAGCACGCATGCAAGTGGAACTCGCGCAGCTACAGTACATGAGGCCCCGGCTGAAGCGGATGTGGACTCACCTGTCTCGAATCCAGGGCGGGATCGGCATGCGCGGGCCCGGCGAGACTCAGCTGGAGACGGACCGGCGAATGATGGACCGCCGGATCACGCGGTTGAGGAAGGAGCTCGAGCACATCGCGCGCTCGAGAGATACGCGCCGTCGTGGCCGCCAGAGCGAGTTTCGGGTCGCCCTTGTCGGATACACGAACGCCGGCAAGTCGTCCATCCTTCAGGCTCTCTCGGGATCGGATCTGTTCGTCGAAGACCGGCTGTTCGCCACGCTCGATTCCGCCACACGTGCAGTGGAGCTCGAGGCGGGATACCGCGCGCTCGTGACCGATACCGTGGGCTTCATCCGCAAGCTGCCACACCACCTGGTCGCGTCGTTCCGGACGACCCTTGAAGAGGTCAGGGACGCGGATCTGCTCATGCACGTCGTCGACGGCTCAGCTCCCGGCTGGGACCACCAGGTGGAGGCAGTCCGGCAGGTGCTCGCGGAGCTGGATGTGCCCGACTCGAACACGCTCATGGTGTTCAACAAGACCGACCAGCTGACGCACGCGGAGGAGGAAACGTTGCGCGGTCGGGTTGCGGTGGAGTGGCCGATGAACGTGTTCACGTCCGTCATCGAGCCCGGGGGGCTCGAACCGTTGCGGAACGAACTTCTCCAACGCCTGCGTCGATTGCGTCCCACCGTGCGCATCGAGATCCCGGTCACCGATGGAAAGACGCTGGCCGAGGCGTATCGAGAGGCGGAGATCCTGGAGCGGAGTGAGGAAGAGTTGACAGTCGAGCTGACTGCGCGGGTTCCGGTGGCGAATCTGGGACGCTGGCGGAACAGGCCAGGCGTGCGGGTGCACGATCTCGATCCTGACTGATGCGGGGGGTGAAGGGTCCTCTCGACCGGCTCGACGGCCCGCAGTATCGTATCGCAACGCGTGTCCCACGATGAGGTGACTGTCCGATGCGGCTCTACATCAACGTTGATCATGTGGCGACCGTTCGGCAGGCTCGCGGGACGGACGAGCCCGATCCGGTGCGCGCCGCGGTGCTCGCCGAACTGGGAGGCGCAGACGGGATCACGGTGCACCTGCGCGAGGACCGAAGGCACATCCAGGACCGGGACGTGGAGCTGCTTCTGCGCACGGCCCGCACCCCGGTGAATCTCGAGCTCACCGTGAATGAGGAGGTCTTGCGGCTTGCCGAACGGTGGAAGCCCCACCAGGCCACGTTCGTTCCGGAAAAGCGCCAGGAGGTCACGACGGAGGGAGGACTGGACGTTGGGCCCGCCTCGGCAGACCGACTCCGCGAGGCCCTCGAACGTCTGCATGCCTTCGGTATCCGGACGTCCCTGTTCATCGATCCGGATCTCGACTCGGTGCGTCGTTCGGCGGACCTCGGGCCGACCGCCATCGAGCTGCACACGGGAGAGTATGCGAACGCTCATTCCGCCGCTGAACGGATCGAGCAGGTCACTCGGCTGCAAGTGGCGACCGATCTTGCTGGCGAGCTGGGCCTCGCCGTGCACGCCGGCCACGGCCTCACCTATGAGAACGTGAAACCGGTGGCGGCGATCTCAGGGTGCGAGGAGCTCAACATCGGACATTCCGTGATCAGCCGGTCTGTCCTCACCGGAATCGAGCGGGCGGTGCGGGACATGAAAGAGCTGATCCTCCGGGCGCGGGAAGGCTGATCGGTGCGCGCCCACCGGATCAAGATGATCCTGGGCCTGGCGCTCACCATCCTGCTTCTCTGGTGGGTGCTGCGGGACGTTTCAATCTCCGAGGTCTGGCACAGGGCCCGCCAGGCGGATCCCTGGCTTCTCTCCGGCGCAGTAGTCGTCGCGACCTTCAGCTTCGTTCTGCGCGCGATGCGATGGCGGGTCCTTCTCCAGCCGACGCACCCGGATTCCCGGTTCAATACGCGATTCGGTGCAACGTGCATCGGGTTCGCGGTCAACAATCTGCTTCCAGCACGCCTGGGTGAGTTTGCCCGTGCGTACGCGCTGTCCCGGACCGAACGTCTCAACATAGGGGCTTCCATCGCGTCACTCGTCGCCGAGCGCATCTTCGACGGACTGGTGCTGGCCTTCTTCCTGTTCGTAACGATCTCGCTTCCGGGATTTCCGTTGGGCGAGGGCTCGACGGCCACCATCGTACGGCGCACGGCAAATCTCGGGACGCTCGCGTTCGGGGTTGCGTTCGTTCTTTTGTGGTTGGCCGCGCGCCGTTCCGATCAGTCGGTTCGGCTGTTTGAGCGCTCCGTCGGTCGCCTCCTCACGCCGGCGCTGAGCCGGCGTGCGACCCGGATCGTTGCCGCGTTCCTCGACGGCCTGGGAGCGCTGCACGACACGGCGACCTTTGTCCAAGCGCTGGCGTGGTCGATCGTCGTGTGGGTCAACCTCGCCGTGTCGATCTGGCTCGCACTCCTGGCGTTCGACATCACGGCACCGGGCCTTACAGGGTCCATCTTCCTCCAATCCGTCATTGCCTTCGCCGTTGCGGCTCCTTCGAGCCCGGGCTTCTTTGGTGTATTCGAGGCTGCCGCCAAGCTGGGCCTCGGAGTGTACGGGGTCGATGTCACGGACACGGTCAGCTTCGCCACGACCTATCACATCCTGACGTTCATCCCGGTGACGATCATCGGCCTGTGGTACATCCGATATTTCGGTCTTTCCTGGTCGGAGATTGGCCACTCAGAGGAGATCGTCGAGGCGAATGTGGATGAGTCATGATTCCGGTGCGGCCGGCAGCGGGTCCAGCGTGAAGGCACACGCAAAGCTCAACATAGCCCTGCGCGTGCTGGCCAGGGAGGAGAGTGGCTTTCATTCCATCGAGACCCTGTTCCTCAGACTCGAGCTGGCGGACCGCCTGGAGATTGAGGAGACGGTCGATGAGAGGATCGACGTTGAAGTCCTCGGCGATCCCGAGGTACCCGTCGACTCGTTGAACCTGTGCGTGCGCGCCGCCGCGGCGATTCGGCGGAGAGTTGGGCACCGTAGCGGTGTGCGGATCCGGCTCGAGAAGAGGATTCCGGCCGGGGCCGGTCTCGGTGGGGGCAGCTCTGACGCGGCGGCCGTTCTCCGCTGTCTCAACGATCGTTGGGGGCTGCCGCTGGACGACGGCGAGCTCGTCCGACTGGGCGGTGAGCTAGGCAGTGACATCCCGTTCTTTCTGTGTGGGTCGCCGATGGCGCTGGCCTGGGAACACGGCCGACGCCTGCTCCCCCTGACCGCTCCACCTTCCCGCCCGGTGCTCGTCCTGTTCCCTGGTTATCCGATCGGAGCCGGAGACGCGTACCGGTGGCTCGCCGAAGCACGGGATGCCGGGAGCGTGAGCGCGCCGGGGCCTGCCCTGCTTCCGCCGCCAGGGGCCTTCTCGGAGTGGACGTCTCTCAAGTCGATAGCACGAAACGACCTCGAAGAAACAGTCTTCGACAGACACCCGGACCTTGCCCGGTTGCGCGACGCCCTGCTGGAGGGAGGCGCGGAGATCGCGGCGTTGTGTGGAAGCGGGTCGTGCGTGGCGGGGGTGTTTCGGGACGCCTCCGGCTTGGAATTCGCGGCGGGCCTCTTCGAGAAAGAGGAAGGGCTGTCACTGATCCGGACGCGGACGCAGGAGGATCCCCAGCAGCCGGGTTGACGCTTCACGGGCCCGGGTCGATTATCGAAGCGCGGTCGCGCGCGCCATCGCCTGACCGACTGTGTGTTCCCTGGCCCCTCGTCTAATGGCAAGACCCCGGCCTTTGGAGCCGGTAATCCAGGTTCGAATCCTGGGGGGCCAATACCTTCGACAGCCTTCCTTACTCCTCAGCCGACAGCGCTGGAGTCACCTCTCCGATCGGGCCCGTGGTGTTGGCCCAGTCTTCCTCGCCGTCCCGTCCGAACAGCTCCGGGAGGTGGAGGGTCCACCACTCGACCGCCCGATCACGGTTCCACGGATCGGGCATGGGGCAGTCGGCGAGTCGCCGATACAGCACCGCTGCATCGGTGGGACGGTCATCCGGATCCTTGGACAGGCAGTCGAGGATCACCCGATCGAGCTCCGGCGGCACGGGGAGCTCCGACACTTGCGAGGGGGGAATGGGCTCCTCCTGCACGTGGGACATCAGCATGGCTACGGCTGTAGGAGCTTCGAACACCGTCCGGCCCGTCAACAGCCAGTATCCAACGCACCCGAGGGCATAGATATCGGCGCGGCGATCCACCGGCCGGTTCCCGAGTGCCACCTCGGGCGCCATGAAGGCCGGCGTGCCGGTGGTCACGTTAGGAGACGTCAGGTGCGTCACCTCAGCTCCGGCGCGGGACGTCTTCTTCACGAGGCCGAAGTCGAGGACTTTCACGAAATCCACCGCCAGGCCCATCCGCGACGCCACCAGGTTGGACGGCTTGATGTCGCGATGCACCAGACCATGGGCGTGGGCCTCGCCCAGCGACAGGCAGGCTTGTTTGAGAAGGTGAACAGCGCGGGCGGCCGGCAGCGGACCGAACTGATCGACCATCTCCTGCAGGTTCAGGCCCTCCAGGAGCTCCATCACGTAGTAGAGCGCTCCTTCGTCCGTAACACCGAAGTCGTACAACTCGATCGTGTGAGGTGATCGGAGGTTGGCCGCCGCATGGGCCTCTCTCCGGAATCGCTCCACGATCACGTGTGCTTCGCTCTCGGAGTCGCCCCCCAGCACCTCGGGCCGGATGAGCTTGATCGCGGCAGGTCGTGCCAGCAGCTGGTGTGTGGCCCGATACACGTCGCCCATTCCGCCCTGCCCCAGGAGGTCGCCGAGCTGGTAGGCCCCGAGCTCCCGAGCCCTGGACACGCGTCGGCCGAGATTGCGGATGATCTTCGCCGGGACCACGGCGAGCAGGGCGCACACGTAGTTGGGCGTGAAAGCCCACAGCAGGGAGTAACCGTCCAGGCCGTACTGGACCCCGCGCTGCAAGCCGATGAGGTACCATAGCGGATCCATGGAGGCCGCAATGAGAGAAGCGACGAGAATCTTGCGGAGGCTGGCCGGGACGATGGCCGGATAGAAGATGATGATCACGCATATCCAGGACACGCCTACGCCCCCCTGAATCGGGACCCACCAGTTGAGGGCTCCGACCAGCCCGGCCGAGGCGACCTCGAACGCGAGCCCGACATCGAGGAGCGTCTCGGGCTCGTGGTGCAGGCGCCCCGCGGCGAAGACCATGCCCAGCGACAGCAGGAGGCCGACGATCGCGATCGGGTTCCCGAAGCTCGTCCACTGCTCCACTTGCGGCGGAGGCTCACCGAACAGGCGCCACACCGCGTTGTTCATCACGAGCACCCAGGCCCAGATACCCGCGAACACGAGTGAGGCGATGCCCACGCGCTTGCACGTCTGCTCGAGAATGTCCGACGGCATCCAGCGCGTCCCGGAGCCCGCCGGAGTCGTCGTCAGGGTCGGCGTGGTCGTGTATGGGGCTACGACCTTTTGTTCCATGTGCTGCCGTTCATCGCGTCAGAGGTGCGTCGGGAGCAATCCATCCATGCTACTCCACCTTGCCAGTATAGCGAAGTACCGACACGACAGGTTCCCGGTCGGTACTCGGTCTTGCGCCTTCCAGGCCGCTGGCGAGATTGCCGCACGCGGCGAAGGATGGGCCACCGCCGCTCCACGCAAGCCACCGGAGAAACATCAGCATGGATTTTCTGAACGAAGTCGTGCTCGGCAACACGATCGATACGTGGCTGAAGGGGATCGCTGTCGCCGTCTTGACGGCGGGATCCCTGTGGGTCGTCGTGCCACGACTCGTTCGTCGCCTGACACGACTCGCCCAGTCGACGAACACGTACGTCGATGACGCCGTGGTAGCTGCCGCGGCCGCCACGAAGAGCTTCCTATACCTGGCCTCCGGGGTTTATGCGGGCGCACGTCTGCTAGAGCTCCCCGGCGCGATCGCCACCCTGATCGACGGTGTCCTCGCCTCGGCCGTCCTGATTCAGATTGGACTGTGGCTGGTCGAGGGATACAGGACGTTCCTGGTGCACTACAGACAGGCCAGGTACCTGGACGACCCCGCAGCCGCCACCTCGTTCAACCTGATCCGCTACGCGGGCAGCGCCTTGATCTGGTTCTTCGTGTTCGTGTTCGTTCTGCAGTCCTGGGGGATCAACGTCACCGCCCTGATCACGGGTCTCGGAATCGGAGGGATCGCGATAGCCCTTGCCGTCCAGAGCATCCTCTCGGATCTGTTCGCGTCCCTGTCGATCATCTTCGACAAGCCGTTCCTCGTCGGAGACTACCTGACGATCGACGACTATGGGGGGACGGTCGAGTCGGTCGGACTGAAGACCACGCTGCTGCGGAGCGTATCGGGCGAGCAACTGGTATTCTCGAACAGTGACCTTCTGAGTAGCCGCATCCGCAATTACGGTCGCATGGAGGAAAGACGGGGCTCGTTCACTTTCGGCATCGTTTACGAGACAAACCCCGACGTGGTGTCGGAGATACCGGGCTGGGTGAAGGGAATCGTCGAATCGGAGAAGCTGACCCGGTTCGATCGCTGCCACTTCAAGAGCCTCGGCCAATCCGCCCTGGAGTTCGAGACCGTCTACTATATGACGGTGCCGGACTACAAGGCGTTCATGGACGTGCAGGAGAGGGTCAACCTGGCGCTCATGCGCCGGCTCACCGAGGCCGGGGTCGAGTTCGCCTACCCGACGCAGCTGCTGTATCTGAGTCGAACCGGCGATCTTCCAGCCGATCCGGCGTGGACCGTCGCGGTTGACGCTTCCTGACCTCCGGTGTAAAATACGCGGCTGTTTTTGGAACGCGTCAACGACGGAGCGCACGGAGCAATACGGACATGACGGAGTTGTCGGCCACCGGTACTCCCATGATGGTGCTGTCGGGCACGTCGAACCCGTCTCTCGCGGCGGACATCGCGGAGGAACTGGACCAGCCGCTGTGCGAGGTCACGATCAAGCGGTTCGCTGACGGGGAGATCTTCGTCAGGATCGATGAGAATGTCCGCGGGCGGGACGTCTTCGTGATCCAGTCGACGAACCCGCCGGCGGAGAACATACTGGAGCTTCTGCTCCTGATCGACGCGGCCAAGCGCGCGTCTGCGGCCCGTGTTACGGCCGTCGTCCCGTACTACGGCTATGCCAGGCAGGACAGGAAGGACCAGCCGCGCGTATCGATCGCCGCGAAGCTGATGGCGAATCTCATCGTGGCGGCCGGGGCAGACCGGCTGATCACGATCGATTTCCATCAGCACCAGTTACAGGGGTTCTTCGACATACCGGTGGACCACCTGTATGCGGCGCCCGTGTTCATGGCCCGCTACGCGGACATGAACTGGGGCGACCTCGTGGTCGTCGCCACGGACGTTGGAGCGGCCAAGATGGCCCGTGGTTACGCAAAGCGTCTGGGCGGCGGACTGGCCATCATAGATAAGCGGCGTCCCGGCCCGAACGAGGCCGAGGTACTGAACGTGGTCGGAGACGTCGACGGGATGCGGTGCATCATCGCCGACGACATGGTGGATACGGCGGGGACGATGGCGAACGCCGCACATGCGCTGAGGGAGCGCGGGGCGCGGGAAGTATATGCCATTGCCACGCACGCCCTGCTGTCCGGACTGGCGGTCGAGCGACTGAACGGGGCGGAGTTCGTGGAACTGGCGGTGACAGACACGGTCGCCATTCCGGAGGACAAGAGGTCGGCGCTCAGGAACCTAACGACGGTGTCCGTGGCCACGCTCCTGGCGAGGGCTATCGAAAGCACGCACTACAACCGTTCCGTGAGCAAGCTGTTCACATAGCCACAGTCACGCAGCCGGCCGGGGCCGGGCGATGCGCGAGGATCGAAGATGAGCAAGGCGATATTACAGGTCGAAACAAGGAGCGAGACGGGCAAAGGCGCGATGCGCAGGATCAGGTCTGCCGGAATGATCCCGGGTAACGTATATGGTCACGGCGAGGAGCCGGTCGCCGTTCAGACGGACGAGCTCCAGTTCAGGGCGCTGATCAGCAAGGTCTCCGTAGAGAACACGCTGATCGATCTCAAGGTGGGCGATTCGAGACCGAAACCTGTCCTGATTCGTGAGATTCAGCGCCACCCCTATCGTCCGCGAATTCTCCACGTCGACTTCTTCGAGATCACGGCGGGAGAGAGTATCAAGGTGGGAGTGAAGGTGCGCCTCGGGGAAACCCCGGTGGGAGTGCGTAACGGTGGCATCCTCCAGGTCATCCGCTACGAGCTGGAGGTGGAGTGCCTCCCGGGGGATATCCCGCCGGCGTTCGAGGTGGACATTTCGGAGATGGACATCGGAGACTCGCTGCACGTGGGTGATCTCGATACGGGCGATGTCACGGTTCTCGAGGCCGAGAACCTGACGATCTGCACGATCGTGCCGCCCAAGGTGCTCGCCGTCGAGGAGGAAGAGGCCGAAGAGATCGCCGAGCTGGACGAGGATGTCGAGCCCGAAGTGATCACTGCGCGTGGAGACGACGAGGAGTCGGCCGCGGACAACGAGTAACGTCTCCCGGGTATACCATTGAAGCTGATTCTGGCCCTGGGCAACCCGGGCGATCGCTACCGGGACACGAGGCACAACGTCGGCTGGTGGCTGGCGGATCACCTCGCGTCGAGGTGGTCGTTCGGTGCCTTCCGGCCGGCTGGATCGGAGGCTTCTGCGGACGGGCGCGTCGGCCCGGTCGACCTCCGAATCGTCAAGCCGCTGACATACATGAACCGGAGTGGTCAAGTGCTGTCCAGGTACCTGGCCGGTCCGGATTTTCAGTTCAAAGAGGACCTTCTCGTACTGGTGGACGACGCTGCGTTGGCCCCGGGGCGGTTTCGAATGCGGGGCAGGGGGTCGGCAGGCGGGCACAATGGCTTGCAGTCGATCGAGGACGCGGTGGATAGCAGGGAGTACGGACGACTCAGAATCGGGATCGGCACGCCGCACCACCCGGATCTGGTGGACTGGGTGCTGGCAGCACCGTCGTCCGGTGACGAAGAGTTGATTCTGGAACAGTTCGGCAGGATGGCCCTCGCAACCGAGTCGTGGCTTGCCGAGGGCATGGAGTCCGCGATGAGTGCCTTCAATCGAGGTTGAGGGCTCGCGTTGATCTGGTAACGGAAGACAAGAGAGGCTTCTCGTGGAGCAATGGATGACCTGGGCCCTGTGGTTCGGGCTGGGCGGCCTGGTGTTCTCGCTGCTGCTCTATATTTACGTCAAGCGCCAACCCGCCGGAGACGAGGGCATGCGCGAGCTGGCCGCAGCCATCCAATCGGGGGCGATGGCCTTCCTGCGACGTGAATACTCGATTCTCATGCCGTTCGTCCTGGTCGTGGCGGCGATGCTCTACTGGCTGATCGGTCCATCCTCCGCCGCCGCGTACGTGTTCGGTGCGGCCTGCTCGATCATGGCCGGCTTCCTCGGCATGCAGGCAGCCACCCGGGCCAATGTGCGCACGACGGAAGCAGCCCGTGAATTCGGGCTGGCGAAAGCGCTCAGGGTGGCGTTCAGCGGCGGCGCTGTAATGGGTCTTGCCGTGGGAAGCCTCGGCCTCGCTGGTCTCGGTGCCGTGCTGTTGATCTTTCAGCCCGAGCGCGTCGGATTGCTGACGTTTGGGCAGATCGTCAGCGGCTTTGCGATGGGCGCGTCGTCGATCGCGCTGTTCGCGAGAATCGGCGGCGGTATCTTTACGAAGGCCGCTGATGTGGGCGCCGACCTGGTCGGGAAGGTGGAGGCGGGAATCCCGGAGGACGACCCGCGCAATCCGGCTACCATCGCCGACAACGTGGGAGACAACGTCGGGGATGTGGCCGGCATGGGCGCCGACATCTTCGAGTCATACGTCGGTTCGATCGTCGCGACGATCGTGCTGGGCGTAACCGTGGCTACGATCGCGCCGGACAAACGACTGGCGGCCCTCGCCCTTCCGATTCTGTACGCCATGATCGGACTGGTTGCCTCGGTGATAGGTGTGTTCTCGATGCGGATTCTCGAGAGGATGAACCCGGCTGCGGCCCTCCGGAACACGACCTTTGTCGGCGCGATTTTGTTCTGGATCGGGGCCTACTTCGTCACCGTGCGGATCGACATCTTCGCCGGGTCGAGCGAACAGTTCTGGTCGTGGGGTAACGCCGCTGCGGGGCCGTTTTGGGCCATGCTCTTCGGTTCGCTGGTCGGCATCATGATCGGTCTCGTAACGGAGTACTACACGGCGGCGAAGCCGGTGCGCTCGATCGCAGCGGCCTCCGAAACGGGCGCTGCGACGAACATCATCACCGGCCTGGCTGTAGGACTGGAGTCCGTGGTGATTCCCGTGCTGCTGATCTGCGCCGCTATCTTTTTCGCGTTCCAGTTCGCGGGCCTGTACGGCATTGGGATCGCGGCCGTGGGAATGCTGGCCACGGTCGGTGTGACGATGACGGTGGACGCCTACGGCCCCATCGCCGACAACGCTGGCGGGATCTCGGAGATGGCCGGTCTCGGCCCGGACGTTCGGAAGATCACGGACAGACTCGACTCGCTGGGCAACACGACGGCGGCGATCGGGAAGGGCTTTGCCATCGGTTCGGCGGCCCTGACCGCGCTGGCCCTGTTTGCCGCCTACGCAAACGCCGTGGGTCTGACGGAGACGGGTATCAACCTCGTGAAGCCGCTGGTAGTGATCGGGGTGTTCATCGGTGGGATCACGCCCTTCTTCATCGCCTCGCTCACCATGACGGCCGTCGGTCGAGCGGCCGCCGGAATGGTAGAGGAAGTCCGCCGACAGTTCCGCGAGATCCCGGGCCTGATGGAGGGAACAGCGAAGCCGGACTCGGCTCGCTGCGTAGACATTTCGACGCGGGCCGCGCTTCGGGAGATGGTGATCCCGGGCGTGACCGCGATCATAGTGCCGGTCCTCGTGGGCCGCTTTCTGGGCGTTGAGGCCCTGGGTGGCATGCTCGCTGGAGCGACCCTCACGGGCGTCCTGCTGGCCCTGTTCATGGCGAACGCCGGCGGTGCGTGGGACAACGCCAAGAAATACATCGAGGGTGGTGCGCACGGCGGAAAGGGTTCCGATCCGCACAAGGCGGCCGTGGTTGGCGACACAGTCGGTGATCCATTCAAGGACACCTCGGGGCCGTCGATGAACATCGTGATCAAACTCATGAGCGTGGTTGCACTAGTGCTCGCGCCGTGGTTCTCCCGGGTTCACGGTCGGGTGGTTACCGATGCAGGGGTTGGCGATGCATTGCGTGAGCTGATGGCCTGGTTGCCGTTCCTGGGCTGAGGCCGCGCACCGACCGCGCGGCGCTTGTACGCCGCGTGACCTTCGCTTAGCTTGGCGGGCCGTATTCCCCCGGGGAGTGCGGCCTGTCCGATAGATGGACGGACGACAGAATCTCCTGCCGCGGGACGCGCCCGCGGCCGACCCAGACCGAAGGAGCGAACGAGATGCGGGACTACGAAGTCGTATATATCTTCAAGTCCTCCCTGACGACCGAAGAGATCGAGGCGCGCCTGGAAGGCTACCACGCCAGGATCCTGACGGTGGACGGGAGTGAGATCACGGCGGTCGAGCACTGGGGCAAGCGCCAGCTCGCCTATCCCATCGATCGCATCGATAATGGCTACTACGTAGTGACCCAGTTCACGGCATCCCCCTCCGTGCTGCCGGATTTCGAGCGAGTTCTCAAGCTGGACGAAGATCTGCTGCGGCACCTGGTCGTTCTCTCGGAAGGCGAGCTGCCTTCGCCTTCGATGTACGTGGCAGGCTCAGACGACGATGATGCACGTGCGAAAGGCGATGGGGATGACGGCGACAAGAAGGTCGTCAGCGTCGATTCTGACGATGGGGATGACGACGACGGCAAGGACGTTGACGCCCATTCTGACGAAGCGGATGACGACGACGGCAAGGACGTTGACGCCGATTCCGACGACAGGGAGGACTGAGCCATGGCCTTCAGGAAAGTCTGCAAATTCTGCGAGCGCAAGGTCGAGCGGATTGACTATAAGGATGCTGATACGCTGGGCCGGTTGATCACCGATCGGGGGAAGATACTCCCACGACGGGCCACCGGAACATGCGCGCCTCACCAGCGACAACTTGGAACGGCGATCAAGCGGGCGCGCTTCCTGGCGCTTCTGCCGTACATCCAGGGCTACTACTCCTGACCGCCGGCCGAAAGGGTCGGCAAGGAGAATCTGGAGTGATGGCCGAGCGCGGTTGGACATTGACGCGGGCTGCCTTGCTCGTAGCGGCGGCGGTCCTGCTATCGCCCATCAGCCCGGTGTGGCTGGTTCTCGTCCCGCTCGCGCTTCTACTCCTGGCGTTCCGGACCGAGGACTGGATGTCCGTGGCCATCGCCGCGGTTATCCTCGGACTTGGTTTCGCGGGCAGCCGGCCCGGCGGGATGGAGTGGTACGTTCCGCGGGCGTGGAGTCTGATCGCCGGTGGAGCGTTCGTAGCGGTGACGGCGGCGCGTGGCCACGCAGGGCTTGTGGGGCGTACGCTGGGGGCAGTAGGCCTGGCGCTGATGGTTGTGCTGGCGATCGGTGCGATACGCCCGGGCGTCCTCCAGGCAGTAGACTGGTGGATGGCTGCCGAGATCCGGCAGGCGGCCCTTGCCTCCGGTGACATTCTCCGGCAGTTCCGGGGCAACACCGACCCGGACCTCGGCCGGCAGCTGGACGCGGCCGTCCAGAAGTGGGTGGACCTCCAGCAGGACGTCTATCCCGCGATGCTGTCTCTTGCCACCCTGGCCGGCCTCGGGCTGTCCTGGTTCGGGCTGGAGCGGTTGTCGGGCAGCGTCCGCAGCCCTGGACCGGTAAGAGATTTCCGGTTCAGCGATCAACTGATCTGGCTGCTGATCGGGGGGCTCATGCTTCTCGTGCTGCCGCTCGGCGGCTTTGCCTTCCGCCTCGGCGAGAACGCGACGCTGTTCATGGGAGGTCTGTACCTGCTTCGTGGGACGGCGATCCTGATGTGGATTGGAGCGGCGGCTGCAACGTCGGTCTGGACCGCAGCGTTACTCACGCTGGCGGCGTTGTTCCTGTACCCGTTCGTGTTCGGGACAGCCCTGGTACTGGGTGTGAGCGACACGTGGCTTGATCTGAGAGCCCGCCTATCGCGCCCGAAGGCGGATAACGATATTTGACACTGCCGTCGATGGACGGCCGTGAGGCCGACATCCACGGGTTCGATACGCAATGGAAGAGGGGCTGGACATGGTTGAAGTGATTCTGAGGCAGGCGGTGGACGAGCTGGGCGACATCGGTGAGGTCGTCGACGTGAAGCCGGGCTACGCGCGCAATTACTTGATTCCGCAGGGGATGGCGTACGAGGCGACAGATGCCAACCAGAAGCGGTTTAAAGAGGAGCGGCGTCACATTTTTGCGAAATCCACCCGTGAGCTCGACCGGGCCAAGGCGGCATCGGAGCGCATCCAGGGGCAATCCGTTAGCTTCTCCGTACGTGCGGGCGAGGAGGGAAAGCTCTTCGGCTCGGTGACGGCTTCGGACATCGCGGAGGCACTGGCCGAGAAGGGCGTCGAGGTGGATCGACACCTGATCCGGCTCGAGGAGCCCATCAAGCAGCTCGGCGTCTACAAGGTCACCGTCCGCCTCCACTCGGAGGTGAGGCCCGAAGTGACCGTATGGGTAGTGGCCGAGGGCGAGTCCGAGAGCTGACCGGACCGCTGGTCTACAGCGGGTCCTGATCTGGATTCGTCGTGGGGACAGGAGGAGTCCGAAGTTTGGGCGACCACTCAGAGGTCCACGGGGCACGCGAATCGGACCGCGCGGTCGGAGCGCGGCGTGAGCCGTGTGCCGGCCGTCCCAGGGTTGGGATCGCATATCTCGACGGACACCGCTTACGCCGGGCATTTCTCGCCGGTGCGGCATATGTAGGCCGGCAGCGCGCGGAACTCGACCGGATCAATGTTTTCCCGGTTCCCGACGGCGACACTGGCACCAATCTCACTCTCACCCTGCGGTCCATATCCGGTGCCTTGAGAAACGTACGCAGCGGCTCTGTCTCCGAAGTCGCCGGCGTGGCGGCGGAAGCCGGCATCCTCGCGGCGCGCGGCAACTCGGGCATGCTGTTCTCGCGGTACCTCCTGGGGTTTTCGCAGAGTCTGGGCCGTCGCCTTCGAGTCGGTCCGGGAGACATCGCCGAGGCCCTCTCGTCGGCGGCATCTTCGTTGCACGAAGTTCTCGAGTACCCCCGCGAAGGCACGATCATCACAGTAGCTCGGGACCTGGCTGCGGAGGCGAGGCGACGGGCCAACTCGCGCCAGGACGTATACCTGTGGCTCCGGGACCTCCAGGCGGCCGCTGAGCGTTCCCTCCAACGAACCCGAGAGATGCTCCCTGCTCTACGGGAGGCCGGCGTCGTGGACGCGGGTGCCATGGGACTCGTGTCGTTCTTCGCGGGCGTCGTTCACTACATAGAGGGGCACGCTCCGGGCGACGTGGTGGCCGAGGCGCCGCCGCCGCGCACGCACGGCAGAGATCGTCCCTCGCTGTACATAGCGCGCGAGGCCGGGATCGGGTCGGACGAAGGTCGCTACTGCACGCAGATCGCGGTGCGGGGGCCGTCCGTGCCCGAAACGGCGAATATCCGGCGAGCTCTGCAGGGAATGGGAACGTCCACGATCGTCTTGCGGGCGGGAGACGTCGCAAAGGTCCACATTCACGCCGATTCGCCCGAGACCGTGCGAGAGCTTCTTGAGGGTTATGGAGAAGTCATCTCGGAAGTGGTCGAGGACACCCGGTTGGTCGGTGTAGGACGGCACGTAGCGGTCGTCACGGACTCGGCGGCCGATCTGCCGCACGACTGGGCGGAAAGGCACGGGGTCACCATCGTCCCGCTGCAGGTGATCGTGGGGGACCGCACCTACAGGGACGGCATCGACCTGGACAGCGAAGCTCTGACGGACATCCTCACGACTCCGGGGGCGCCGACTCCCAAGACATCACAGCCCGCTCCGTCCGTTTTCTATGACCGGTATCGCCAGGCGCTCGAACGTGGTGCCGACCAGCTCCTAGGGATTTTCGTCAGCGGGGGCCTGTCCGGCACGTACGGCTCGGCTGCGGCGGCAATGCGGGAATTTGCCGATGTACCGGCGCAGGCGATCGATTCCCATTCCGGCTCGCTCGGGGTCGGTCTGCTTGTGGCGCGGGCCGTCGAGCTCCTCGACGACGGTCACAGCCTTGAACAGGTCGCGGCGGAAGTGCGTGCCGTCCGTGATCGCTCGAACATTTTCCTCACGGTCAATACCTTCGAGTATCTGCTGCGGTCCGGACGAGTGGGACGGACGAAGGCCTGGCTGGGTGGTCTGCTCGACCTCAAACCAATCCTGTCACTGGACGACGATGGCCGGGTCATCAAGGTAGGGACGGCGCGCGGCACCGAGGACCTCATCCAACAGGTGCTGGGGCTGCTCGAGGAGCGACTTGCCGACGCGAAGCGCTACCGGCTTGGCGTAGCCCACTTCGCGGTCCCCGAAGTCGCGGCCTCTCTCGTGAGACGGCTCGAGGAGCGTTTCGATCCGGTCGAGATCCTGAGCGGTCCGACGACCGCGTCGCTCGCGGTTCACACGGGGCCGGGAGCCTGGACGGTGGCATACCAGGTGGAAGAGTGAGTCGGATCCAACCGCATGGAAGTGTCCCACGAGCCCTGTGGAACACGACATTCTAGCATTCAGCGGAGAGGAGAACGTGCCAGAAGCACAGGGAAAGCTCGATGACAGGAAGAGAAGCAAACCGGTCGAGGTGAGTGTTGCGATCGAGGCGGCATTGGAGCGCAACGCTCGGGAGCCGGTCCTGCTCGATCTTCGAGGATTGTCCGACGCGACGGATTGGTTCCTGATTGTGACCGGAGACTCGGACACGCACACGCGAGCGATCGCGGACAACATATTGGAGCGCATGCGGGAGGCCGGCCTGAGGCCCGCGGGCGTGGAAGGGAAGGCGAACGCGACGTGGATTCTGCTCGACTACATCACTCTCGTCATCCACGTGTTCCTGCCACACGTGCGAGACTACTATGAACTGGAGAGGCTCTGGGGCGACGCGCCCATCGTGGCCGTCGAATAGGTCGCGTTCGGAGAGATGTTCTGACGACGGTCCGGGCGATCCTCGTTTCTTGCCTCCCGTTTCACCGCAACTCTATGTTGGCCCTCAGACGTAGAAGAGGCGCGAAACCAGTAAGGACTTGTCAGCAACCTGTAAGGGGAAGAGGCATCTTGAAACCCATTCCACGGGTGGCTCGTGCGGGCCTGCCCCTGATGCTCGCCCCGGCGATCCTGGTGGTCCTTGCTGCCTGCGAAGCATCCCCGGAGCCCGGAGCTGCCCGGCCGGAACCGATCCTTCACGGCGCGAGCCTGGTAGTCGGAACGTCTGCGGACCAGTGGAGCCTGATCTCCGTACCGCGGGACGGTGGCCTCGCCGAGACGCGGGACCTGTCGGACCTCCAGCGGGTGGTGTGGACCGGAGTGACCGAGCTGCCGGCATCCGAGGAAGTCCATGCGCTGTCTGATGGGTGGCTGGTGCTGCGCACCGCGGAGGGTGTCGTACACACGTACGACCCCGCGTCAGATGCTCTCGTGCGTGTGGGCGAGGTTTCCCCCGAGGCCGTGTGGCTGGATGGCGGTTCGGTTGGGTTGTACTACTCGCCCGATGGATCCCTGCTCGAGGTTTCGCGGGAGGGTGTGTGGAGCTACGGCGTCGCGGAAACGGTGCTCTGGGCCGCTCCAGTGGAGGACGGCGTCCTGGTCGTGCTCGCTGGATCCGGTGAGCGGCGCACCGTCTGGCTACTCCGCCGCGAGGAGGACAGTCCCGCCGAGACGGGGAGTGCGCCGGTAGACGCCCCCGGTGTAGTGACGGCGTGGGGCCGCCGGGCCGTGCTTACTTCTTCCGACGGCCGCGGCCTCATCGTGTTGACCGCCGCGCCGATCGAACAGGCGGGAGAGGTCAGTATGGGCGGGCGGGTGCTCGGCCTGGCCGCGTCTCCGTCCACGCACGAGATCTATGTTGCCGTGGACGATCCCCCGCGCCTGGAAGCCGTGAACCGCTTCGCTCTCTCGACGCGTGTGCTGGCAGACCTGCCGAGTCCCGTGACAGACATGCGTCCCAGCCTGTTCGGTGACGCGATCTTCGTGGCATACGGGAGTGACATCGGTCGTGTTCCCGCGGGTGGTGGCGTCATATCGCATGTTGCGTCTGTCTGGCGGGCGGACCTGCCCGTGGGGCTGCCGGACGGTACGGTGCTTACCGGCTCCGAGGAGGGCATCGGCGTGACTGATCCGGCATCCGGCACGGCATCTCCGATCGAAGGAGCCGGGCCGGACAGGTGGTGGCTTCCCGTCCGCTGGAATCCGACATCTCCGACCATCGCCACGGACCGAGTATCGGGTGAGCTGGTCCGACCGGACCCGGAGGAGGTGGCGAGGCCTGGCGCGGGGGCGGACTCCGCCCTGGTGGTGCAACGCCCGACCGCAGCCCCAGGGCGCAGGGATGAGCCAGCCGCCGAACGGGATGCCCCGGGTCCTCCGCCTGGATTCTACGCCATCGTCGGTTCGGCGAGGCAGTCCGAAGGCATTCGGTCGCTCACCGCATCGCTCGAGGATGCGGGCTTCCTGACCCAGGTGCACAGGTTTCGCGACGAGGCCGGCCGGACCTGGTACCGGGGGCTCGTGGGACCGTTTCGCTCGCGGTCCGAAGCGGAGGCAGCGTCGAGGCAATTGCTTCGTGAACGTCGTCTGGAGGCCTGGGTGACCGAGATCGGCGCCAGCGGACGACCAGCAGAGGAGCCTATCTGATCGCGTGAGTCAGCCAAACGACAGCGGTGCTGGTCCGGGCGAACCCGGTTGGTTGCCCGAGTCGGTCCGAACGCTCCTCCTTGTCAGCAGCTCCGAGAATGGGGAGTGGGGGGGGCTGGCGGCCGTCGAGCTTGCGGACATGATCGCTGGCGGGCGACACCGAACCCTTCTCGTCAACACGCTGGCCGGATCTTCCGGGCCGGACGGCGCGCTTTGCACCGAGGCAGAGCCGGGACTCAACGACATCATCGCCGGCCGGCGAACGGTGCGGGAGGTCGCGATCACACCTCCAGGCCGTTCTTTCATCTTCATTCCGGCCGGCCAACCGTCCTTGCGTATCTCTGACCTGGCGACCGCGCCCGCTTTTCAACACCTGGTTCGTGCCGCGGGCAGGGGTGGCACGTTCCTGCTCTTCGTCTCCGAGGCCGATCTCCCGGGCCTGGCCTCGATCGACGACAATCGTGTATGCGTGCGAGACTTCGGCGGCTGTGTCGTTCTTGGGGACCTCGCTGATCCGGGAGCCCTGCCGCCGGGAATCAAGCTCCTGGCCCGGGTGGAGAAAGATGTCCCGCCCGCGTCCCTCGGGCCGAAGGATGCCACATCTCGTGGCCGGGCGTCGGGATTCGCGCGGCCGAGCACCACTCCCGCGATGGTCGCTGGGACCGGCGGCCGCAGGCAGCCGCGCAGTCGGTTGCGGCGGTTCTTGGATGACATCCGAAGGCAAGGGATGGTCCGTGGAGCAGGTGGGATAGCCGCAGTCTGGGTGGTCGCGGTCCTCGCCGTCTGGTTGGTCTGGCAGGGGCTCTCCGGGTGGCCGGCATTCCAGGATGACTTTGAAACGCAGATCGATTCGGCAGCCGGGGATCGTCCGGGGCTGGCCGAGGCCGGCGAGGGCGAGAGCGAATCCTCCAGCGTCGGTGCACCGGAAGCGGAAAGTCACGACGATGCCGCGGTGGAACCGCAGATCGGAGAGTCTCCAGCGCAGGCCGACTCCGCAGGGATCGGACGCGTCGAGCTGCGATACTCCGTCCTCGTCATCAGTACCGTCCTGTTCGAAGACGCGGAAGCCAAGCGAGAAGAACTGACAGAGCTTGGCAGCCTGGCGTTCATTTCGCCGACGCGGATCGAGGGAAGGGGACGGCTGTACTACCGCGTATTCGGAGGTGCGCTGGAGGACAGACTCCAGGCGACGGACTTGATGCGCTTCCTCGTCGATGAGGGTGTGAAACAGAGAGAGCGTGACTGGGACATGCGTCCCGTCACCCTGGCGTTCGCGCTGGCGGATTATGGCTCGGAGGAGGAGGCGGAGAGCGAGCGTGACCGCTTGCATGATGCGGGCGTACCGGCTTATGTGATTTCGGTAGGGGATTCGACCGGGGCGACCTACCGAGTCTATTCCGGCGCGTTCGAATCCGAGGCGGCTGCGGGCCCCGCTGACAGCATGTTATCCGAGGCGGGTCTGGCTGTCACACTAGTGACGAGGAGAGGCGAGCCCAGGTGAAGATCAAATCGCTCACCCTTCACGGCTTCAAGTCGTTCGCCGACAAGACAGAGATCTCGGTTCACGAGGGAATCACAGCCATCGTGGGACCGAACGGCTGTGGCAAGTCCAACATCTCCGATGCGCTGCGCTGGGTGCTCGGAGAGCAGCGCCCGACAGCGATCCGTGGCAGCCGGATGGAGGAGGCCATTTTCCAAGGCACCTCGCAGCGCAAGCCGATTCACCGGGCCGAAGTAGTGCTCTCTTTGGCCAACGAGGACGGGATCCTGGCCGTACCATACCCGGAAGTGGTGATCGGGCGGACCCTTCTGCGAGGTGGAGAATCCGACTATCAGCTCAACGGAGCGAGCTGCCGGCTCAAGGACATCCACGATCTGTGCCGCGACACCGGCCTCGGGGCGAACGCTTATTCGATCATCGAAGCGAGGATGATTGACGCGATCCTGTCTGACCGCGCCGACGAGCGGCGGTCGCTGTTCGAGGAAGCGGCCGAGGTTGGCCGCTACAAGGACCGGCGGCGCACGGCGCTCCGACGGCTGGACCAGGCGGCGCACGATCTGAATCGGCTCGAAGATGTCCTCGGAGAGGTGCGCACCAAGGTCAGGTCGCTGGGCCGCCAACGGGGCCGTGCCCGCAAGTACGATGAGCTGAGGGACCGCCGCCTCCAGCTCGAGGTGGCAATAGCCGACGTGAGTCTTCGCACCATGGAGGCGGAGCTGGTAGAAGCGGAGACGAACCTCAAGGCTCGCCGCCGGCACCAGCCCGAACAGGAAGCGCATCTGCGCCAGCGGGAGACCGAGGCCGAGAACCTGCGGCTCGGAATCGTGGAGCGTGAGAGGGAGAGATCCAACGTCGCATCTGAGCTCGAACGCACCCGGTCGCGGGCGGAGGAGCTGGAGCGCGAGAGACTTCTCGCCCGGGAGAGGATCTCCGCGGCCGAGGCGAGGACACAGAGCATCGGTCTCGAGGCCGAGAGCATAGCGAGCCGGAGCCTCACGGTCGAGGCCGAGATCGCCCGGCTACATGATGGAGTAGATGAAGCGGCTGCGAATCTGACGCGTCGCGCCGAGGGCCGGGATGAGCTGGACGCGAATGTCGAGCGGTTGCGACAGGATCGCCAGGAGGTAGAGCACAGGGAGCAGCAGGCCCTCGACACACTGGCGCAGGTAATTCGGGACGTCGGTGCGCTGGAGGCGGAGGGTGAAGCCGTCCGCGAGCGCAGGCGGGAGTGGGCTCGAGAGCTGGAGCGGCGGCAGACCGAGCTGACCGACATGCAGCAGGCCCTTTTGCTGGGCGACGGAGAGCTCGCTGAACTCAACGCCGATGCGGAGCGGGCGGCGGCCGCCCTCGCCGATCTCGAGGTGGAAGTGGTCGAAGCTCGGGCGGCCGAGCAGGAAAACCGGGAGAGGCACAGGCGGGAGCGCGGTCGCGTCGCCGAGCTCGAGAGCGAGGTTGCGTCTACCGGCGCGGTAGCTGCGGGTCTGGCCTCGATGCTGGCGGAGGGCAGAGATCTGCCGCCCGTTGTCGCGGAGCTGCTGAACGAGCTGGGACCCGCGGATGGGCTCATCGGGGTGCTTGCTGATGTGCTTGAGGCCCCACGTGACCTGCGCCCCGCCGTCGAGTCGCACCTCGGTCCGCTTCTGAACGGTGTACTGGTTCGGGACTGGAAGACCGTACGCGTAGTCCGGGCGTGGCTGGAGGGCCGTGACGCCGAGGAGGGCGTGGTGCTGCTCCCCGTCGATCCAGGCCCCCGGGGTGGCGTCCCGGGAACTGCGAGTGGCCTGGCGGACCGAGTCAGGTTTGAAGGGCCCGGCGAGGAATGGGCGCGATTTCTCCTCCAGGACGTCGAGTTGAGCCAGGACGCACAGCTTCTACCTCGAGCGGGTGCCTGGGTCACGGTGGACGGCTCCGGTCAGGACGAGCGAGGTGTCGTGCGGCTCGGTCGCTCGGCGGCGGGCGCGGGAGCCCTGCGCCGCAGGGGCGAGCTGGCCGAGCTGGATGCACGCCTGCAGTCCATGAAGCTCGAGCTGCAAGCAGCCCACGAGACGGCGACTCGCGCGGAAGGGGAGGCAGCGGCCGTGACAACGGCGCTGACCGAGCTCGAACGACGACAGGCCGATTCCACCGTCCAGAAGCGTGAGGTGGAAGCGGAGCGGGACACCGTCAGGGGAAGGGCCGAGCGGATGCGCCGCACGGCCAGCGAAGTCGAGGCGCGGGTATCCGAGCTGGAGGCACTGCTCGCCTCTGCTCAGGACGTCGATGGGGACGAGGATGAGCGCCGCGCCGTGATGGATGCGAAACGCGTCGAAGCCGAGGAGGTCCTCGCCCGGGAAAGGGCCGGTCAGATGTCGGCCACGGCGGAGTGGGAACGCGAGAACTCGATCCTGCAAGAGCTCCGCCTCGAGCTTGCCCGGATGGAGGCGGGCCTCGGATCTCTACGCGAGCGCCTCGCACGGTCCACCGACGTCCGTGACGAGCTCGATCTGCGCTCGGCGGAACTCTCGCGTGAGCTCGATTCGCTGGCTCAGATCATCAAGCAGAGTCGTGCGGCCACCGCGAGCGGCGAGGAGGAACTCGTCGCGCTCCTCGAGCACCGCAGCTTGCTCGCGAGCCAGGAGCGCGAGGCTCAGGAGGGTCTGGACGATCGTCGGACGGAGATGGAGGAGCGCGAGGCGGGTCTGCGCACGGAGCGGCAGGCGGAACGGGAATCTGCCGAGCAACGACATGCACTCGAGCTGGAGGTCGCCCAGCTTCGGGGGAACCGAGCGAACATCCGCGAGCGCTTGGAAGCCGAGTGGGAAGTCTCGTTTGAAGATCTGAAGGCTCGGGTCGAGGCTCCGGAGGACGGTACGGCCGAGGACTGGACACTCGAGCTCGAGTCGATCCGTACACGGATCGGGAGCATCGGTCCGGTGAATCTGCTCGCCGCGCAGGAGTACGAGGAGGAGAAGGAACGCCTCGATTTTCTCGAGGAACAGAAGAGAGACCTGGACAAGGCGAGGGTCGACCTGCACGATTCGATACGCCGGATCAACGAGGTCGCCTCGGAGGTTTTCAGCCGGGTATTCGGTGAGGTTCGCGAGAATTTCCACCGTATCTTCGATACACTGTTCGAGGGTGGAGAAGCGGACGTTTGGCTGGAAGATCCTGATGATCCACTCGATTCTCCGATCGAGATATCCGCCAGCCCGCGCGGAAAGAAGACGCAGCGCATCCACCTGCTGTCGGGCGGAGAGCGAGCTCTGACGGCACTGGCCCTTCTGTTCGCGATTTACCTGGCCAAACCGAGCCCGTTCTGTGTGATGGACGAGGTGGATGCTCCCCTGGATGAAACGAACATCGGCCGATTCACCGCCATGCTGGAACGGTTCAAGGGTGAGACGCAGTTCATCGTGATCACACACAACGCGCGGACGATCGAAGCAGCCGACTGGATCTACGGAGTCACCATGCAGGAGCCGGGGGTCAGCAAGCTCGTTAGCGTGGAGCTACAGGATCTGCCGCGTGGCCAGGTGGCCTGAAGGGGAGGCAATCGAGTGCGCCTGACCGTCGTGGGGTGCGGAACCGTGATCCCCGAGGCCGACCGGGTCTGCTCCTCGTACTATCTGGAGCACGGGGACACCCGGGCCCTCCTGGACTGCGGTTCGGGGGCCGTACAGGCGATGGCACGTATCGGTGTGCCGTGGGACCGGTTGTCACACCTGTTCATCACTCATTTTCATTCCGACCACGTTGGGGCACTGCCGGGTCTGTTCTTCGCGTTCCGACATGGGATTCACCCTCCGCGTGTCGACACGCCGCTGGAGGTCTGGGGGCCTCCCGGGACCCGTTCCCTGTTCCGGGGTCTCGCAGCTGCTCTCGGCGACTTCCTCCTCGACCCCGGTTTTCCCATTTCGTTTCGTGAGCTGGTCCCGGGGGCCGAGGTGGTCGCGGGCGAACTTCGCGCGGTCTCCCACGAGGTCCCTCACACGCCCGAGAGCATCGCCCTCCGTTTCAGCGCCGACGCAGGGGCCGCTTCGGTCGTATATACTGGCGACACGGGTCCCGATGAGACGCTCGCGGATTTCTGTCGGGACGCGGACCTTCTCGTAGCCGAGTGCTCGCTGCCCGACGACCTGGTCGGCGACAACCACCTGTCTCCCTCGCGGCTCGCGCGCCTGGCCGACCGGGCAGGCGTGCGAAAGCTGATTGCCACACACATCTATCCGCAGTTCAGGCAGACCTCTGACGTGGCGGGCCTCATCGCTGAGAGTGGGTACGACGGGTCAATCCAGCTCGCCAGCGAAGGACTCCAGGTTCAGATCTAGCGGAGCCTGTCCGAGTAATGGGGCGGTCTGGTCGCGGTCAATCGCGGGCGCTTGCATGTCCCGGTTGATCCCGGGTTGACCCTCTCGCATACCCTTCCTTCAGACCCCAGGACAGGATTCTTCATCATGTAGAAACGGAGGACGGTATGGTCGAATCCGGAGAACCGGTTCGACACTCGACCGCATCGACGGCCGCGCAAGGGCACCGTGGATCCGCGGCCCTCGGACGATCCGGAGAGGACCTCGCGGCGGATCTGCTCACCCGTGCCGGTTACAGGATTCTCGACAGGAACTGGCGGGACGGACGATGCGAGATCGACCTCGTCGCGATTCGAAGCGGTCAGGTCGTGTTCGTGGAGGTCAAGACGCGGCGCCCGGGTCCCCAGCCTGCTTCCGAGGCCGTGACCCCAGCTCAGCGTACCAACATCCGGCGCACAGCCGCCGCCTGGATGCGCCGGCACCCTCGAGTGGGCGCCTCGTTTCGGTTCGACATCATCGCCTTCACGTGGCGGCCGGATAGCGATCCGGAAGTGACCTACATTCCGGGAGCGTTTGACGCCACCGACCCCTGACAGCCTCCTGAGCGACCTGCTGTACTTGGTCAGCAGCATTCTGATGCTCGTCGATTGACCCCGGCAGGGGGCCACCATACCTTCGCTGCGCCCCAGGCCCGTGGGGCCGGAGCGCGTGAATCCCGTCAGGACCGTGAAGGTAGCAGCGGTAAGCGTGTAAAGGTCGCCACGGTTCGCCTGGGGTATCTTCGTCCGTCTGTTCCCGATCCACTCGGACAGGCTCCTCGCCCACGCCATGCCTGCAGGTGCTCACTCCGCTTTCGACCCCGGCTCCGGGAGGGTAGCTTGGCCGTCATGTATAGAACCGCGCTGGCCAGGACCTACAGACCCCGTCGCTTCGCCGAACTCGTCGGGCAGGACCACGTCGCTTCCACGCTTCGGGTGGCCGTCGAGACGGGGCGCTCCGCCCACGCGTACCTTTTCTGCGGTCCGCGCGGAATTGGGAAGACAACGGCCGCTCGCGTGCTGGCGATGGCGCTCAACTGCTCCGAGCGGCAGGACGGAGAACCGTGCGGCGTCTGCGAGTCCTGCACAAGCATCTGGTTGGGCCGGACCTCCCTCGACGTGGTCGAGATCGACGCTGCCAGCAACCGGGGAGTCGACGACGCCCGCGACCTCCGGGAGCGCGCGATGTACGCGCCGTCGGACGAGAAGCGTTACAAGGTGTACATCGTCGACGAAGCCCACATGCTGACACGCGAAGCTTGGAACGCCCTCCTCAAGATCCTCGAGGAGCCTCCGCCCCGCGTGGTCTTCGTGTTCGCTACGACGGAACCGCAGAAGATCCGGCAGAGCGCGGCTCCCGTGCTCTCCCGGTGTCAGCGATTCGACTTTCGCCGCGTGTCGGTATCCGACCTTATGGGTCGGTTGGAAAGCGTGGTCGAGCAGGAGGGGGTATCGGCAGATTCCGCCGCACTGCTTCCCATTGCCCGACGGGCGGAGGGAGGTGTCCGGGACGCGCTTTCGCTCCTCGACCAGGTACTCTCGTTTTCCGGCGACACGGTGTCTGCCGAGGACGTACGCCGCATGCTTGGTCTGGTCGAAGAGGAGCGGTTCGTCGAGCTCCTCGACATCGTCCGCGCGGGTGATCGGGCCGCGGTGTTTCCATTTGTCCAGGCTCTCCTCGACGAGGGATACGACCTTGCGGAGTTTGTTCAGGGCCTGGGAGACACGCTCCGCGCGGTTCTGGCTTTGCGGTTGGATCCGGAGTGCGATCCGGCCGAGTTGAGCGCCGAATCCCGGAAGACGCTCGCGGAGAGCGGACAGCGCTTCACGGAGGAAGAACTGTTGCGGCTACTCGTTGCCACGGCGGACTTCGAATCGGCGGGTCGGTTCCGGCGGAGCGCTCAGCCCCGGATCCAGGTCGAGGTGCTCCTGCTCCGCCTCGCCAGTCTCGACAGCAGCGTGGAATTGCGGGAGCTCCTGGGAGCCCTGGGCGCCGAAGAGAGGAAGCCGGAGCTTCGCTCTCGGCCGGAAGAAAGCCGTGCGAGCGACAGTTCAAAGGGCAGACGGAAGCCCTCACCACGCGCGAGCCCGAGCCGAGAACCGGCCTCCGAGCGGCCTTCGAGTGGTGAATCGACAGTCGCTGATCCTACCGGCGCCGGCGACGATCCTGCACAACCCGAGGAATCTAAGGAGGAGGCTGCCTCCGTGGCCCCCGGCGGGACCGGGGTCCTCGATCTCCGGGCTGTGTGGGCCGATGCCCTGAAAGCGGCGCGAGGTTCGGCTCCCGGCGGTCGACTCGTCGGACTCCGCGGGGCCACCGTGGCAGGATTCTCGGACGGAGAGCTGGCTCTGGAAGTTCCACCTGGCCTCGCCGGAGACCTGGAGAACTTTCTCGGTGACGCCAGGCGTTCGGCGTCTCTGCGCGCCGAGCTCGCTAAACGTCTCGGGATCGAGGCGGGTGAACTGCGGTTTAGATTGGGAGACGGCGGTTCTCAGCAACGAATCACGGCGGAGTCTGCCAGGGATCTGAAGCTTCAGCGCCTCGTCGAGACGGATCCCCGGCTCCGCGAGGCGGTAGAAACACTCGACTTGAAATTGACCGAGGAGTGACGACTCTTGGAAAACCTGAATCAACTACAGCAGCTCATGCAGTTGGGCCAACAGATGCAGTCCCGCCTTGCCGAGATCCAGGAGAGACTGGAAAAGGAGACGTTTTCGGCCTCGGCGGGAGGCGGACTCGTGGAAGTGACGGCAGACGGTAAAGGCGGTATCCGCTCACTTCGCATCGATCCGGCTGCCGTGGACGTGGACGACTTGGAGATGCTCGAAGATCTGATCCTGGCAGCGATTTCCCAGGCCCAGGGGAAGGCACGCGAACGGCTCGAGGCGGAGATGCGACAGGCTACGGGAGGAATGCCGCTCCCCGACCTGGGCTCGCTTCTGGGTGGTTGAGTGTCGGCGATCGAGACACTTATCGGTGAGTTTGCCAGACTCCCGGGGATCGGACGCAAGACAGCCCAGCGCCTGACGTATTACCTGCTCAAGACGCGACCCGAGGGCGCGCGCCGTCTCTCCGGCGCCATTGACCGGGTGTTGGCCGAGGTCAGACCGTGCGACGAGTGTGGAAACCTGAGCAGCGAGGCGCCCTGCGAATTCTGTCGCAATACGAGGCGCGATGCGGCGCAGATGTGTGTCGTCGAGGAGGCGTCGGACATCGCGGCGATCGAGGCTTCCGGGCGGTTTCGCGGCAGGTATCATGTACTGGGCGGTCACCTGTCGCCGCTGGACGGAGTGGGGCCGGACGAGCTGAATATCGTGTCGTTGATGCGGCGCTTGAGCGAAGGGGTGACCGAGCTGATCATCGCCACAAATCCGAGTGTAGAGGGAGAGGCCACGGCGGCCTATCTGCACCGGACGGTCGCTGCGCTTCCGGGTCTCCTGGTGACCCGTCTGGCACGCGGCCTGCCTGTAGGTGGTAATCTGGAGTATGCGGACGGAGTGACCATAGCGGAGGCGTTCAGCGGACGCCGGGAGATGTAGATGTCGGACAAAGTGATCGTGGTACGGGAGGAGTCCGCGGTCTGGAGAGTCTTGAAGATCGCTGCCATCGGCGTGCTCGGAATCGCCGCCATCGGCGGTACCGGCGTGTGGCTGGTGCGGGACCAGATGGCGCGACACCACAGCGACTTGTTCAGCCCTCACCCCCTGCGCCGCCTTGCGGCCCTGGGTTACCTGCGGGCCCATCCGGACGTCGACAACGTGCTCCTTCTGAGGGATTATCTGGCCTGGGAGGAGCGCCCGATGCTCCGCAAGCAGGCGACGGTGATCCTGGCCGGAATGGAAGAGGTGCTGGCGGCTGAGGAGAGCATCGAGAGGGCCTGAGCGCATGGCGATCACGCACCCCGTATCCGGTGAGCTGGGCTGCAAAGTTGTCTACTACGGCCCGGCGGCGAGCGGCAAGACGACCAACCTCAAGTACGTCTACGGTCGTCTCGACCCGTCATCGCGTGGAAGACTGATCGCTCCTACGGACGGGCCGGAGCGGACACTTTTCTTCGATTTTCTCCCTGTGGACATGGGTGTGGTTCAAGGCGTGCGTACGCGGTTCTACCTGTATACGGTTCCGGGCCAGGCGCCGCAGCGCGAGAGTCGGAGACTGGTACTCCGAGGAGTCGACGGAGTGGTATTCGTCGCGGACAGCCACTCGCAGCGTCGAGCAGCGAATCGCGAGTCGCTGGACGACCTGAAGGCGAACCTCGAGGATGCCGGTATCCGTCTCGCGGACATCCCCGTCGTCGTTCAGTACAATAAGCGTGACCTTGGTGGTGCTACGGCGCTGGATGAGCTGCGGGGCGAGCTGAACCAGTCGGGTATGCAGGACTTCGAGGCCGTGGCGATCAGTGGACAGGGTGTCCTGGAGTCGCTTACGGCCATCTGCCGTCAGGTCGTCAAGGCACTCGACCGTGCGTAATCGAGTGGCCAGCGACGTTAACCTCCCCAACGCCATAACCACACTCAGAGTGCTGCTTGCCCCGGTGGTGACGGTCCTCCTGTTCGAGTCCGGTGCTTCCGCACGCCTTGTCGGGTTCGTCGTGTTTCTGGCGGCCGCGCTGTCCGACCTGGTGGACGGAGCGCTGGCACGTCGCCGCGGGGAAATCACGGATTTCGGGAAACTCGTGGATCCGCTCGCGGACAAGTTGCTGCTCGTCGCGACCCTGATTCCGTTCTACCTGATCACGCTGAGATCACCGGATCTCGGGGAGCTGCCTCTCTTTGGCGGGATCGGTCTATGGGTCCTGGTGGTGTTCTTCGGCCGTGAGCTGCTCATCACGTGGCTTCGCATGGTCGCCGCCCGGCGCGGAGTGGTCGTTCCCGCGCAAACCATCGGCAAGCGCAAGGCGCTGGCCCAGAATATTTTTGTCGGATCGATGATCCTCTGGATCACGTATCGAACGGCGGCGATCGAACACGGCTGGACCGGGTCGCTCAATACGTTCTGGGCGGCGCTGCACGGCTGGTTCACCACCATCAGCCTCATCGTCGCGCTCGTCCTGACCGTCGTGTCCTTGATCGTGTATCTAGTTGGGTTCCGCCGGCTCTTCCGTGGAGACGAGGCTTGACGGGAGAGGGCACGGCGGTGTCGCCGGGTACATCCCCGCAGAGCGTTGCGGCCGACGTACTGCGGAAACTGCGCTCGACAAGCGCCACACTCGCCGTGGCCGAGAGTTGCACCGGTGGCTGGCTGGGCAAGGTCATCACGTCGATTCCGGGAGCTTCCGTCTCGTTCTGGGGGGGCGTGATCGCCTACGACAACGAAGCAAAGCTGAAGCTATTGTCGGTCTCGCTGGATGTGCTGACGGCTGATGGCGCGGTGTCGGAACGCACGGCGCGCGAGATGGCATCGGGCGTCGTGGAGGTGTCCGGGGCCACGTGGGGCGTCGGAATCACCGGGCTCGCCGGACCGGACGGGGGTACGGCGGACAAGCCCGTGGGCACCGTTTACGTGGCGATCTCTGGTCCGCGCGACCTGTGCCGTACATACCACCTTTCCGGCGACCGAAGGAGGATCCGTCGCCAGGCGGTTGACCAGGCGCTCGAACTGCTGGACGAGGCGCTGGGTAGTCAGTGATTCCCGAGCGAACGGGCACGATCGAGGGCGCGGGTGGAGTGCGGCTGTTCTTCCGCATTCGTGAACCCGATGATCCGCGTGGGCGACTTCTCGCAGTTCACGGCATCGGCGAGCATTCAGGCCGATTCGACCGGGTAGCGGACAGCGCCCTCGCGGCAGGATTGACGTTCTGTGCCATGGACATGCGGGGGCACGGTCGTTCGCAGGGCCGCCGCGGACACGCTCGCTCTTTCGATCGCCTTCTGCAGGATCTGGATCGGTTTCGTCGTCGATCGGGCGACGGCGGATCGACCGGCCCGATCTTCCTGTTGGGCCACTCGCTGGGCGCCCTGGTCGTCGGCCGGTACGTACAGGAGTTCGGTTTTCCGGATCTGGCAGGCGCGATTCACGTCGCACCGTTCGTCGGTCTGGCGATGCAGCCGCCGGTGTGGAAGCTTCGGCTGGGAGAGATGGCGGACCGCCTGGCTCCAGCTCTCACGCTCGACAACGGGATTCGCTCCGAGGACCTGTTCCGGCAGGCCGAGGAGCGAGAGCTTTACGACAGGGATGCCCTGGTACATCACCGCATAAGCTCCCGGTTGTGGGGTGAGATGCGACGCAACTCGGCCGTGATGATGCGCAAGGCCGAGCAGAGCCGCACTCCGTACCTGTTTCAGATTCCTGGCGATGATCGAGTCGTGAGCTCCATGGCCAGCCGGGAGCTGGCGGACCGACTCGGCGGCGAGAGCCGGGTCCTCGAGTACGACGGGGCGTTTCACGACCTGTATCACGACCCTGTCGGCGAACGGGCCTCGACGGATCTGGTCGGCTGGCTGCGGCAGAGATTGGACGACAGAGCGCGCGCGGCGGGTGCCGGCGCCGTATAGTGTTCGGCCGACAGACGCTGTGAGAAAGGCATACAGGAGGGAAACTTGTTCGGACGAAGAGATGAACCAGAGGAGCAGATGGCTCCCGCGGACGAAGCGATCGAGGCGGACAGTGCAGAATCGGCGGCGGAGGATGACGGTCTCTCGACGGACGGAGGCGACCCGGGTGGGGCCGTGGACGAGATCGTGCGTGAGGAGGCGCTGAACGATCCGGCCAAGCGCCTGGCGGAGGAGCTGGAGTCCGTGAACGACAGGCTTCTCCGGCTGGCCGCGGAGTTCGAGAACTTCCGCAAGCGCACCCGGCGAGAGCAGGCCGACTTGTCAGCCATAGCACAGGCGGATCTGGCGCGTCGACTACTCTCGACACTCGACGATCTCGCTCGGGTGTCGTCCACGCCCCCCGAGACGACGACGGTCGAAGACCTCGACCAGGGCCTTGAGCTTATCCTGCGCAACCTGCGCAAGGAGCTCGAGGAGGCAGGGCTTTCTCGCATCGAAGCGTTGGGCGCGCGATTCAACCCGGAGATGCACCAGGCCCTGATAATGGCGGACACGCAGGATCCGGAGATGGACGACACCGTCTCCAGCGTGTTCGTTGACGGGTACGAGTTTCGCGGGCGCCTGTTGCGGCCGGCGCAGGTGGAGGTGCTCAACTACTCGCCCGCCGGCGGTGAGGACCTCTGATGTCCACGCGGACGAAGGACTATTACCAGACCCTCGGGGTTCTGCAGAATGCTTCGGACGAGGAGATCAAGAAAGCGTACCGGTCCCTCGCCAAGAAGTACCACCCCGACGCGAATCCGGATGACGTGAGCGCCGGCGAACGCTTCAAGGAAATCTCAGAGGCCTATACGGTCGTGTCGGACCCGGAGAGTCGCAAAAAGTACGACCAGTTGCGCCGGTTCGGCGGGTTGGGAGGTTTCCACCCGGGGACGGGCCCGGCGCGGCCCCCCGGGCCCGGTACCGGCCGAGGGTTCCGGTTCGAGGACCTGGGCGGCATCGGGGACGTCTTCAGCTCGATCTTCGATTTTGGGAAGCGAACCGCTTCGGACAGGCAGAAAGGCCCCGTTCGCGGCTACGACGTCGAGTACCTGATCGAGATCCCGTTCCGAACGGCCGTTCGCGGCGGCAAGGTCACGATCAACGTGCCGATCTCGGAGGAGTGCGCCACTTGCGACGGGACGGGGGCGGCTCCCGGCGCCGGGTTGGACACGTGTTCCGAGTGCCAGGGCCGCGGGACCGTCACATTCGGCCAGGGCACGTTCTCTGTGCCGCGCCCGTGTCCGGCTTGCGTCGGCAGGGGGCAGATCCCCCGCGAATTGTGCAGCGCGTGCTCCGGCAGGGGTGAGGTGTCGTCGCGCCGCCGCATCGTGGTCACGGTTCCGGCCGGAGTCGACAACGGCTCCCGTCTCCGCATCCCGGGGCAGGGGGAAAGGGGACCCGGTGGCGGTCGTCCCGGCGACCTCGTCGTGAAGTTCAAGGTCCACGAGGACCGTTTCTTTTCGCGGGAAGGACTCGACATCGTGTGCGAAGTGCCGATAAACGTGGCGCAGGCCCTGCTCGGCTCGCGGATTCGCGTACGCACCGTCGACAACAAGAAGATCGTTCTGAAGATTCCCGCAGGCGTCCAGTCGGGCACGACCTTCCGAGTCAAGGGCCAGGGAGTGGAGAAGGGGGAGCGAACGGGAGACCAGCTGGTTCGTGTGATCGTCGCGGTGCCAGAGGAGCTGTCCGACGAAGGACGAGAAGCGGCCGAGCGGCTCGCCAAGGCCGAGGGCCTGCGTCACTGATCCACGTATGGTCAGCTGCGAGTCAGGACCGCTCCGATTCCAGGATGATGCCACCGCCGACGACCATGTTTCCGTTGTAGAGCACGGCACTCTGTCCGGGCGTCACGGCCGCCTGGGACGCCTTCAGATCCAGTGCGAAGCCCTTCACGCTTGCCGAACGTACGCGCGCTTCAACGATGGGAGCACCATGGCGGATTCGTACGCCGATCGTGTCGCCGGCGCGCGGCCGGCCGGCAAGCCAGTTGGCTTCCCCGGCGACCAGGCCGGTCGAAGCGAGCGACTCTCTCGGACCGACCACCACCGTGCGTGACTCCGGACGAATCTCCACTACGAACATCGGTTCGCTGAAACCGCCGGGGAGTCCCTTCCTCTGACCGACCGTGAATCGAGCATAGCCCGGATGCTGCCCGATGTTCGTGCCGTCCTCGAGCATCAGGGGGCCCGGAGTCAGTGCGGGATGGAACTCGCCGAGATGGTCCCTCAGGACGCCCGAGTAGTCGTCGTCCGGGACGAAGCAGATCTCGAATGACTCCGGCTTGTCGGCGGTGATCAGGCCGAGAGATCTGGCCGTCTCCCGCACCTCGTCCTTGGTGAGGTCTCCGATCGGGAGCAGAAGCCGATCGAGGACGGTCCGCGGGATCCCCCACAGGAAGTACGTCTGGTCTTTCCGATCGTCCTCAGCTCTTCGCAGGCAGGATCCCTCGGGGCCGTGTGTCACGCGGGCGTAGTGTCCCGTCGCCATGTACTGGCAATCCAGGGCGTCGGCCCGGCGGACCAGATCCCTGAACTTGGTGAAGCTGTTGCACCGCACACACGGGATCGGTGTTCGTCCGGCTGCGTACTCCTGGACGAAGTCGCGGACTACGTCGTCCGCGAATTCCTTTTCGAGGTCGAATACCTGGTGCGGGAATCCAAGCGCGGCCGCCACCGCTCTCGCGTCCGAGATCCCCTCGAGGCCGCAGCACTTTTGAGCCGGTCCCGTCGTGTCCGAGTAACAGAAAGTCTTCATCGTGGCGCCGACGACCCTGTAGCCGGTTCGAACCAGCATTGCCGCGGCGACGCTGGAGTCCACACCGCCGGACATGGCGACGAGAACCGTGTCTCCGCTCACGTGCCGGCCTCTCTCAATCGGTGGACCGAGTCGGCCACGGCCGAGGCGGCCTTTCCGATGTCATCTTCCTTGGTGGTCGGACCGAAGCTGAACCGGAGCACCGCGTACGGCCCAAAGGGAGTGACCCCTATCGCCTCCAGGACGTGCGAACCGGTAGACGAACCGCTCGCACATGCCGAGCCCGCGGATACCGCGATGCCGGCCATGTCAAGCGCCGTGAGTAGAACCGCCTGGTCACATCCGGGCACGCCGACGCTGAGCACGTTGGGAAGGCGCTCGGGAGCCTCCTCCGCGTGAACCCTCAGGTCAGGGATCGAACCTCGCAGGCGAGATTCCAGCTCGGTCCGCAATTCTCTCCAGCGCTCCGCTGATGCTGGGAGAGCATCGACGGCAAGGCGTGCCGCCTCCGCGAAACCGGTCGCACCCAGCGGGTTCTGGGTTCCCGGCCACAATGAGCTTTCCTGTGATCCGCCGTAGGACAGGGGCTCGAGCTCCACCTCTCCGCCGCGAACGAGCAGACCGATTCCGACGGGGCCGCCGATCTTGTGGGCCGTAGCGGTCAGCAGGTCGGCGGGAACGTCTTGCAGGGACACCGGCAGCTTTCCCACGGCTTGAACCGCGTCGGTGTGGAACAGGGCTCCGTGTCGATGTGCTGCATCACACAGGTCTCGAACGGGCTGCACGGTACCCACTTCGCTGTTGGCCCACATGACCGACACCAGGGTGGGTCGATCGTCCTTCCCCGCGAGCCGGTCCTCGAGCAACTGTGGGTCAAGCCTTCCAGCCGAATCCACCGGCAGCACGTCCACGGCACACCCCTCGGCCCGCGCACGGCGGGCCGCCTCCAGGATGGCCTTGTGCTCCACCGCGGAGACCAGCAGCCGGGCCCCGCCGGCGTGGGCCCGTGAGAACCCGAGGATGGCAAGGTTGTCAGACTGTGTGCCTCCACCCGTGAACACGATACTTGACCGCGATGTGCCGAGCATCTCAGCGAGATGGGACCTCGCCGTTTCGAGCGCAGCGGCGGCCTGCCCTCCGGGAGAATGAGTGGACGCCGGATTGAAGTCAGCCGTGCCGATCAGGCGCTGCATCGCTTCCCAGACACGAGGGCGCAGCGGCGACGTGGCCGCGTGATCGAGGTAGATCATGATCCCTGGAGCGTCACAGTGAGCGGACGCGCATGCGGGCGATGTCTTCGATTTCCACCGTTTCTTCGGTGTAGAACGTCTCGCCGTACGCACGCCGGATCAGGCTCCCGTAATGTCGACTCTGGCTCTTCACGAGATCGTAAAGCGACTGGCCGGTGGGGAACGCCTCGCCGGCCTGGGTCACGCCTTCGAACTGCGATGAGTACGAGCGTAAGGCTTCCATCTTACGGTCGAACTGATCGGTGATATCCACCACGAACGTGGGCTTCACGGGGTCCTCCCGGAAGGCCAGACCATACAGGATCTTGTGCGGCCGGTGTGTCGGTTCGTCGTTGCCGTAGCGGGTGAGCCCGGCGAGAAAACACGCGTCGCGGCACAGCTCGGCGGCCAGCCTGTGATCCGGGTGGCGGCCCCTGAGGAAGGGCAGGATCACGACCCTGGGCTTGAGCGCGCGCAGGATCTCGACGATCCGCTCGCGCGCGTCCACCGTGTTCATGACACCGGCGTCTGGCAGTCCGGCGTTCACGCGTTCGACGATCCCGAGGACGCGACCTGCCCGGGCCGCCTCCTCGCTCCTCAGCTCCGGGGTTCCCCGGGTACCCGTTTCGCCTCGCGTGAGGTCGAGGATGGCGGTTCGGTATCCCTGGTCGGCGCAGCGGGCGAGGGTCCCGCCGTACAGCAGCTCGGCGTCGTCCGGATGCGGCCCGACGGCCAGTACGTCCACCGCGCGCTCCGTCATACGGTCCATCCCTTGTCGCGAAGGTTGATGAAGATGTCTTCAGGTGATAACGCGGAAACGTAAGCTCCGAGGAGCTCACTCATAGCGCAGCGCCTCGACAGGGTCCAGTCTGGCTCCCTTGGCGGCCGGGTACAGTCCGAACCCGATGCCCGTGAAAACCGACGCCAGCAGGGCTATTACGATGGACCACAAGGGCACTTCCGCCGGCACCGGCGTGAACGTTGCCACGGCCCATACGATGAGGCCACCGAGCGCCATGCCGATGGCCCCGCCGAGCAGCGTGAGGGTGGCGGCTTCGACCAGAAATTGCCACAGGAGGTCCCTTCGACGCGCACCTACCGACTTGCGGAGGCCTATCTCTCGCGTCCTCTCGGTGACCGAGATCATCATGATCCCGATCACGCCGACGCCTCCGACGAGGAGACCAATGCCGGACAGGGCCACCATCACGGTGAAGAAGACACCCGTGAGGTCGTTCCAGAAATCGAGCACCTGGTCCTGGGTGATCAGGTGGAAGTTGTCGTCCTGGCCCGGTCCGAGGCCCCGGAGCTGTCTCATCCGACTGCGCACGGCCTCCAGGGCCTGATCGAGGGTGACCCCGTCGTGCGGCTTGACGGTGAACCACACCAGGCGGTCCCACACGCGCATGTGCTTGAGCGCCGCGGAGAACGGAACGTACACGTAATGAGTCTGCAAGCCCGAGAACAGGTTCTGTGGCGGCCGGTAGACGCCGACCGCTTTGAATGGAGACTGCCTGCTTCCGGGGCGACCGATGTTGAGTCGCTTGCCCAGGGGATCCAAGCCTTCGTACAGGTCGGCGGCCGTGGCGGAGTCGACGACGGCCACCGCCCGACGCCGCTGCTCCTCCGTGCCCGTGAAGAACCGCCCGTCGGTGAGGTCGCCGCCGTCCACGTCCATGTAATTGGCGTCCACCCCGTACAAGGAGATCCGGACGTCTCTGTCCCCGTTGCGGGCGTGGTAACCCATGCCGGATAGATCCACCCCCGCCGCCGTGTACCGGATCTCGGACAGGCGAGTGAGGTCGCGCGTCCACCGCGGGTCGAGCGGTGGGTTCTTCATGAACTCGTTCTCTTCTTCCTCGAGTCCCGTCTGAATGCCTCCACCCCCACCGACCGGCGCGTGGAATACATAGAACGTGGTCGGCCCCGCCGAGGCGATGATGTCACCGAAGCTGTTGTTGAGTCCGGTGACCATTGCTGCCATCACGAGCACGACCATCACGCCGATCGTCACTCCGAGGATTGTCAGTCCGCTGCGTACTTTGTTCGCGCGGAGCGAGTCGAAGGCGACCGCCAGGCCTTCCTTCACCGTCGTGAACAAGCCCATGCCCCCACGCACTCGTCTACTCATAGCGCAGCGCCACGATCGGATCCTGCTGCGCGGCCCGGTAGGCGGGATAGATCCCGGAGCCGACTCCGACCAGGAGGCCGAGTAGCAGCGACACGACTATGGCCCACATCGGAACGGACGCGGGGACTGGAGTCAGCGCGTCCACCGTTTTTCCCATCGCGATCCCGAGGCCGATTCCGATGGCGGCGCCGGCCACCGACAGCGTCGAGGATTCCGCGAGGAATTGCAGCAGGATGTCGCGCCTCCGCGCTCCGAGGGCCTTCCGGATGCCGATCTCCTTAATGCGACCGGCCACGGACAGGAGCATGATGTTCATGATCACGATTCCGCCGACGACGAGCGAGATCGACACCAGGCCGGGCAGGGCCACGAAGAGTATCCGGTTGATCTTTTCCCACGCTCCGAGGAGGTCGCTGGAGGTCTGGAGCCAGAAACTGTTCTCCACGTCCGGCTTCAGCTTCCGGTCCCGCCGCAGGGCAGCCTCGACCTCCAGCATGGCCCCTTCCATCTCCTCCGTGGATCTCATCTTGACCTGGATCTCCTCGACCCGGTCCCTCCGCCACGCCATGGTTTGCCGATACGTAGAGATCGGTACGAGCACCGATGCGTCGCGGATGACTCCCAGGAGGCCTCCCTGCTTCTCCCACACGCCTACGACCTCGAGCCGATTGGCCCCGAGCCGGATCCGCTTGCCGATCGGGCTCAAGTCGGGGAAGAGCCGCTCGGCGATGTCCGCCCCGATGACGGCCACCTTGAGCGATTTTCGCTCGTCCAGCGGAGACAACCCCCGTCCCTCGGCGATATCCCAGCCCTGCATCGTCTCGTACCCTTCGGAACCGCCGATCACACGGATGTTCTTGCGGCTCCGTTCGTTGTACGAGACCTGGCTGAACCCGCGGTCCACGCTGTACGAGAAGCGCCACGCATTCGCGACGGCGTTCCGCACGACCTCGACGTCGTGCATCGTGAGGTATGGATTTCGAGCCTGCCTGCGACGGCGTTCCTCGGACTCCGGGCCGGTGGACACCTGGCTGCGTCGCACGACCGTGAAAGTGTTGACCCCGAAGAGGGCGCCGGCGAAGTCGTCCTGGACGTACCGGTTCACGCCCTCGACTATCGTGATGACGGCGATCAGGAACGTGATTCCAATGATCACGCCGATGAGCGTGAACGCCGATTTGAGTTTGTGCGCCCAGATCTGTTGAAGCGCGATGCGGATGCCTTCGAGGATTCTCACGGTGCTCGCCGTCTCCCGAGTTCTCAGGCACCGACGACGGGAGACCCGACCTGCGCGCCGTGGGACTCGATCATGCCGTCGATCAGCGTGATGACCCGCTCGGCGTGCGCCGTGATGTGCGGCTCGTGCGTAACCATGATGATCGTCTGCCCCTCGTCGTGCAGCGCATCGAACACGGTCATGATCTCCTCGGACGTGACGGAGTCCAGGTTGCCGGTCGGCTCATCGGCCAGGAGGATCGAAGGTCTGTTTACGAGCGCCCGCGCGATGGCAACGCGCTGCCTCTGGCCGCCGGACAGCTCGTTCGGCTTGTGGTCCATGCGGTCGGCCAGGTCCACCTGCGCGAGCGCCTCCTTCGCCCGCTCGATCCTCTGCCGGGCCGAGACCCCGGCGTAGATCAGCGGGAGCTCCACGTTGTGCAGTGCCGTCGCCCGCGGCAGAAGGTTGAATGTCTGGAAGACGAACCCGATCTCGCGATTGCGGATACGCGCCAGCTCGTCATCGTCCAGGTCCTGCACTGGCTGGTCGTTCAGGATGTACTCGCCCGACGTGGGCGTATCCAGACACCCGATCAGGTTCATCAGAGTAGACTTGCCGGAGCCGGACGGCCCCATGATCGCTATGTACTCGTTGCGTCGAATCTGGACGTCCACGCCGCGCAGCGCGCGCACGAGCTCGGTCCCCATCTGGTAGTGCTTCTTGAGTTCGTGCGTCTGGATCACGATGTCGTTGGGAACGGTCATCTAGCCCTCGCTGTTTCCGGCCCCCGGCTGGCCGCTGTTCTTGCCCTCGTCGGCGATCGTCACGATCGCGCCGTCCTCCAGGTCTCGGATCGCCTGGTAGGATCCCGAAACGACCGTTTCACCTTCCTCCAGCCCGCTGATGACTTCGAAGTAGTTGTCACCGGCGATCCCCACCTCGACGGGCCGGAATCGCACCCGATCACCGTCCAGGACATAGACGCCCTCGATCGGCTCGGAGTCTTCCGAGCCTTCCCGTGCCCCGGCCGCCGCGTCGGAGTCCGCATCCGAGCTGTCCTCCTGTTGGACTTCTTCACCTTCCTGAGGAATCCGCTCGAACTGTGAGGGTTCCAGGAGAGCCAGCGCGATGATCGGAATGGCCAGCACCTCAGGCCTGACCGCAGTAACGACGTCGGCGGTCGCCGACAGATCCGTGCGCAGGTCTACGCCGGGATCTTCGAGAGTGATGCGTACCTCGAAGTCGATCGCCTGCTCCGAACCGCTCTGCAGCTGATTCCGCGGTCGGATCGAGCTGTTCCCGATCTTGGTGACCCTGCCCAGGAACTCCCGGCCGGGGTACGCGTCGATGAGCACGACGGTAGAATCGCCGATCTCGATCTCGGGCACATCCGTCTCGTCGACCTCGATCACGGCTTCCATGATCGAAAGGTCGGAAATCGTCAGGAGGAGACTGCCGGGGTTGTTCATCGTGCCCACGACCGCCGTCTCTCCACGCTCCACGTTCAGGCGCGTGACCCGGCCGCTCATCGGCGCCTTGATGACCGTCTTCGAGAGGTTGTCGGCCGCTTCGCGCACACTGGCCTGCGCCATCTCGACTCCGTGCCTGGACGATTCCCACAGGGCCTCCTGGACTTCGGCCCGGGTCCTGGTCTGCTCGTACTCCGTCTCGGTGACCATTCCCGTCGCCGCCTCCTTGAGCTGGCGGATCCGGTCCCAGTCACGCTGGGCCTGCAAGTAGTTGCCCCGGGCCTGCGCCTCGCGCGCCCGCGCCTCGGCGAGAGCTGCCTCGGCCCGATCCACGGCGGCCTCAAAGCGAGCCGCGTCGATCACGAGCAGCAACTCGCCCTCGACAACGTCGTCTCCCTCCTCGACGGTCAGTCGCACGATACGTCCGGAGACGTCGGCACTGATGTCCACTGACGTCTTCGGCTCGACGTGACCCGTGGCCGTGACGCGAGCTACCAGGTCCCTTCGACCCACGTCCTCGACGCGGACCTCTATCTCATCGCCGCCTCGGCCACCCAGCACCGAGGCCGCCACCGCCACGACCACCAGAGCGCCGATGCCGATTGCGACTTTACGCTTACGAGACATCTATCTCTTTCCTTGACAACTGATTCGCGGACTCTCACCCGATCCGCCTGCCATACGTCTAAAACGAGCCGGCGGTTTCAACCCGCCGGCCCGTTTGTGGAACACCCGATGCACCCGGTTTGTTGCCTCTTTGATTGTCACGGCCGGGCGACGCGACGGGCCGCCCACCCACGCTCCGGAATCGCCACGCTCAGTACGCGGCCGTCGATCGTCCCGACCCAGACGACGGTCTCCTCGTCGCCTACCATCAGGCTATATCGGGTGGCGGGCACCGTCGTGTTGTCGATCGGTAGGGAATCGCGAGACAGCCCTCGTACGCGAAGGGGCACCAATCGACTCTCGGTCGGGACAAGCACTTCGAGATCCAGGGTGCGCGGATCCGAGGAGGCACGGAGATACGTGGCGACTGCTACATAGTGGTGAGCGATCTCGCGCTCCAGGATCAGCATGCGGTCGCTGGCCAGGAACTCCGTGAAACGCTCCCCCTCATCCGACGTAGTGGTGACCCGTAGCCTGCTGCCGGTCCGATTCACGATGACGTGCAGGGCCGGCCCCTCGCGAGTTTGGAGCTCGTACCTCAACGGTCTGCCCGATCCGTCGAGACGCAGTCCCACTTCCATCGACCGCAGCGCCTCGGGCCCTCCCTCGCGCGTCACTCGACCGACTGCCACGATGTCCTCGCCTCGCATGCGGATCGCGAACGTCTCGGTGCCCGCGAAGCTCCCGCCGACGCTGTGCTCGAAAGTCCCGCCGTCGAGCTGTCCCGGCTCCTGTGCCGGCAGTGCGGTTACCCACACGGCCCAGAGCAGCATGCCGGGTATCAAACGATCGAACAGTTCACGCATCCAGTCGCCTCGAGATGTAGTCCACGAGATATTCGCAGATCCGCCTTCCGTTGTCCTCCGTGGCGAGGCTGGGTCGGCCCACGACGCCCGGTGAGCCGGAAGGGGGAACCGGCTCGTCCTTGACCGCCGGTCGTCCCCTGCCGCGCGGCTCGCCGTCGACGACCCGGTCCGTCCGCACCAGGTCCGGGGCGAGATGCAGGAGAATCGCCGTTTCCATCTCTCCCGCGTGCTCGGCGACGAGTCCTCCCTCGAGGAAGGCGGACAGGTCGATGGCGTGTATGTCCACGGCCCGCACCCGGACGACATCCGCCACGACCGCGGCCATCGCCTGAATGTGCGGACCGTACCCGTGCGCTGTGATCAGGATGATCTCCTCTAGCCCCTGGCGCTCCCAGGAGTCTACGAACTCGTTCAATACCCGGTGGAGGGTCTTACGCTCCAGCGCTGCCGTTCCGGCGTAGGACCGCTCGATGTCGGAGCTCACCCCATAGGCGAGGGTCGGCGCGACGAGAATGCCCGTTCGCCGCGAGATGGCCTCGGCAAGACACTCGACGATGATCGTATCAGCTCCCAGCGGCAGATGGGGCCCGTGCTGCAGGCAGGTGCCGACCGGCATCAGCAGACGCGGGTCACGACGAAACCACGCCGCGGCTTCCGGCCATGTGAGCCGATCGAGGCGCGAGGCCGTGGGAGCATTGTTTGTGGTCGGTGCCATGTCCGCTAATGTAAGCTCCGTGGCAGGCTGGGAAACGGGTCTCGACACCATCCGAGGTTGACATGCTGACTGCTTTCAGGAACAACGCGGTATTCCTGACCGGCGCATCGCGTGGAATCGGGCGGGAGATGGCTCTCCAGCTTGCGCGGTCTGGCGCCCGACTCGCGCTCATGGCCAGGAGTCGGGAGGATCTGGAGCGGACGGCGGATGCTTGCAGGGAGTGCGGGGCACTCGCGATCGTCGTCCCGGGCGACGTCGCGGTCGAGGAGGACTGCGCCGCGGCAGTGCTCCGAGCTCGTGAGGAGCTCGGGTCTATCGACACCCTGATCGCCAACTCGGGGGTCTCGATGCTGTCCCTGTTCGAGGACATGGAGGACCTGGCTCCGCTCGAGCAGGTGATGAAGGTCAACTACTTCGGGGCCGTCTACTGCGTGTACTACGCCTTGCCTTCTCTCGTGGCTTCGCGGGGCCGTGTGGTGGCCGTATCCAGCCTCGTCGGTCTGACAGGCGTTCCCACACGAACCGGCTATGCGGCATCGAAACATGCGATGCGAGGCTTCTTCGACTCGCTGAGGATCGAGATCGGCCGACACGGCGTGAGCGTGACGGTCGCGTATCCGGGATTCGTCGACACCGGTATCAGGGAACGAGCCGTTGGCGAGGGGCCTGGCCGACCGACAGGGTCGCACGCCGGCCGGGTCATGTTGGCCTCGGAATGCGCGACGCGGATCCTGCGGGGCGCGGCTCGTCGCCGTCGAGACATCGTCATGACCCGAAAGGGAAGGGCCGGGCGTTGGCTCAAACTCGTCGCGCCGCGGATGGTAGACCGGGTCGCGGCTCGCTCCGTAGGGTTCGGGGCCCGGAATCTGTCGCATCGGTAGTGCGGCCCGCTGTACTTTTCCAGCGACTTGCTACACGGTGTCGCTGCTTCCCTCGCGGGCTTCGACGAGACAACCCGCGGCTACGCTGGCGACGACCAGGAACAGCCCGCCCCAGCCGGCGGGGCTGAGGGCCTGCCCGAACAGCGCCAGGGCAAGCACGGTCGCGACGACGGGTTCGATCGTTGCCGCCACCGCGGCCGGCGCCGCCTCGATCCGCTTGAGGGCGGAGAAGAAGAGGAAGTTGGCTCCGAGGACGGCTCCGAGGGCGAGAAGGGCCACGTAGAGCAACGCGCTTGCGGTGTCCGGGGGCGTCACGGGCCTGCCGATCGCGGGAAGGAAGAGGGCCAGGAGAATGGTCCCGCCGGCGAGCTCCAGAAAAAGCACGCGAATTAACCCGTACCAGGGCACGGCCCACCGGGCCAGCAGCGTCGTGCCCGCGAAGGCCAGGGCAGCGAGCAGGCCGCCGGTCACGCCGGCCGCCAGGCCTGCCTCACGCGACTCGAACAGGGCGCCCACTCCCTCGCCACCCCGCACGGTGAAGAACACGCCGACGAGTACAGTCAGGGCGAGGAGCAGCCGGCCCACCGTCAGCCGTTCGCCCAACACGGCGCGTCCCAGTACCGCCACGATCAGCGGGGCGGTGTACAGCAGGGTCGCCGCGCCGGCGACGCCGACGCCTGCGATAGCGTATTGGTAGGCAACTTCGAACAGGGCGACGAGGGTTCCCCCGCCGATTCCGACGACGATCAACCCCCTCCGGTCGACGCGGAGCAGCTCACGGCGAAACAGGGCAACGACGAGTAAGGCCGCGGAAGCCACAGCCACCCGCCAGAACCCGACGCCCGTCAGATCCGCGCCCTCCGCGTAGAGCGCCGTGCTGAGAGGGCCCGTGGTTCCCCACAGGATTCCCGCACCCATCGCCGCTGTGTAGCCGGCCAGGCGAACAGGCCTGGCGCGTGATTCTCGTCGTCCATCGGAACCGGGTTCCATGCTCCCCCTGATCGTGCGGGCTTCGTGCCGACCCGGCCGAGTATAGGCCGCCGGCAGTCGAGCGACAAAACCGCATTGCCGGGTCGGGAGGGAGGTGAAACGTTATCACGCACCGCCGGGCGGCGAGCGGCCGCCCCGTCCGACCCGTGGAGGGAAGCATGTCAGAAGCTCGGTTCGTGCCGCTCGAATGGCGATCACTCCCCATCGAGGAGATGTGCCGACGCGCTCGCGCTTTTCGGGCAGAAGCCTCGCGGCGCCGCACCGTTCGACATTTTTCGGACCGACCCGTGCCCCGCTCGATCATCGAGGACTGCATTCTGGCAGCCGGAACCGCGCCGAGCGGTGCCCATCGCCAGCCGTGGCGTTTCGTCGCCGTTTCAGACCCCGGAACGAAACGACGTATCAGAGAGGCGGCGGAGGAAGAAGAGCGGGAGTTCTACGGACACCGGGCGCCCGAGGATTGGCTCGAAGCTCTCGCTCCGCTCGGCACGGACTCCGACAAGCCTTTCCTGGAGACGGCACCCTGGCTGATCGTGATCTTCGCCGAGAGCCATGGTGTAACCGAAAGCGGTGACCGGAAGAAGAACTACTACGTCCAGGAATCCGTCGGCATCGCCACGGGAATGCTGATCGTGGCGGCGCACACGGCGGGACTGGCGACGCTCACGCACACACCGAGTCCCATGCGGTTTCTCGGTCCACTTCTCGGTCGCCCCGACAGGGAGCGTGCGTTTCTGATCCTCGTGGTCGGGTTCCCGGCGGAGAACGCCCTCGTTCCCGACCTCAAGCGCAAGAACCTGGAGGAAATCGCCACCTTCGTGTGAGGCAGGCTGGCCCGAGTCGGAGGTGGCGCGCATCTTATACAGGAGGCGTCCTGCCGGGGGTTTCAGCCTCTGCGTCTCCGAGCCCGGGGGCGCGCCACGGCCGGGCCGCCGCGCCGCTGCACGCACAGCGGACGGTGAGGGTCCGTTGATGTCGCGCTTCACCGTGCTGGAATGGTGCACAGTGTCCACAGCGCGGCGATTCTCGGGCTCGAGGTGCTTCTCGTCCGGGTCGAGGTAGCGATCCGGCGGGGGACTCCGATGATTGGAATCGTCGGGCTCGCTCCGTCCGCCGCGCGCGATTGCCGGGAGAGATTCCGGTCCGCTGCCGCGCAGCTCGGATTGCGGGTGCCTGGCCTTCGCATCACGGTCAACCTGGCTCCCGCTGACGTACGCAAGGATGGTGCGGCTTTCGACCTCCCGGTGGCCGTCGCGGTACTGGCTGGCGCCGGGCATCTGCCGGGTCGACGGAGCAGTCGCTGGGCGTACGTCGGAGAGCTGGGCCTCGACGGTACCGTGAGACCCGTGCGTGGAGTCCTTCCCGTGGCGCTGCGATGCCGGAGGCTGCCGTCGCTGGAGGGCCTGATCGTCCCCGAGGCGAATCTTGCCGAGACCAGGGCGGTCCGCGGACTGCGCGTCCTGGGAGCTCGAAACCTGGGTCAGGTGCTGGAGTTCCTGCGAGGCGAAGCGAAGCTCCCATCCGCCGAGGACGTTCCGGTTCTCCACGAGTCCGCAGTTCCACAGGCGCTTGACTTCGGCGAGGTCAGCGGTCAGCGGACGGCGAAACGTGCCTTGGAAATAGCCGCGGCGGGGGGACACAGTGTCCTGCTCAGGGGAGCTCCCGGCGTCGGAAAGACGATGCTGGCTCGAGCGCTGCCGACGATCCTCCCTCCGCTGACGCTCAAAGAGGCACTCGAGACTACGGCGGTGCACAGCGTAGCTGGCCGGCTTCTTCCTGGGACCGGGCTGCTGGCGGGTCGGCCGTTTCGAGCTCCACACCACACGATCACCGGCGTCGGCCTCGTGGGTGGAGGAATGCCCATCCGTCCCGGCGAGATCTCCCTCGCCCACAACGGCATTCTGTTTCTCGACGAACTGCCGGAGTTTCGCCCGGTGGCCCTGGAAGCGCTTCGTCAGCCGCTCGAAGACGGCGTCGTTAGGATCACGCGGGCCGGAACGAGCGTCGAGTTCCCCTCCAGTTTCCTGCTCGTGGCAGCCATGAACCCCTGTCCCTGCGGACGGCTCACCGAGGTCGAGAGATCCTGTACGTGTGACCCGGCTGCCGTGCGTCGATATACGGCCCGGCTGTCCGCGCCCCTTCTGGACAGAGTCGACATGTACGTGGACGTGCCCTCGGTCACCTGGAACACCCTCAGCGCCGGTCCGGGAAACCCCGAAAGCGAGGTGATGCTCGCCCGCGTGAGCGAGGCCCGAGCGCGGGCGGTTGATCGAAGTGGCGAGCGCGCGGCGCTGAACGCCCGGCTCACGACCCGAGGGATTCGTGAGCACTGCAGCCTCGGCTCGGAGGCGGAAGGGCTTCTCCGGAAGGGATCAAACCGGTTCGGACTCAGCGCCCGTGCGTGTCACCGGATACTTCGGGTCTCCCGGTCGATCGCCGACCTTGACGCCTGCCGGTCGATCCGGGCGGAGCACGTGGCCGAAGCCCTGCAGTTCCGTGCTCGCCACAAGGACCGTTGAGGCACTCCGGCCGCCAGTCGAGCGGTCGTTCGTGCTCCGGGTCTCACGCCTCGCAGGGACCTGCTATGGCGGACCGATCGTTGCGATACACGGCGACTCGGGCTCCGGCAGGCCCGGGGCGAGCCCCGGAGGAGTAGCCATCCTGCCCAGGGCCAGGAAGTTGCGAAGCAGGGCGTATCCGTGCTCCGTCAACACGGCCTCGGGATGAAACTGGACTCCCCAGACAGGATACGTCGCGTGCCGGATCGCCATCAGGACGCCCCCGGGTGTCGAGGCCGTGGCGACCAGCTCGTCCGGCAGGGAAGCGGGATCCACGACCAGCGAATGGTATCGAGTTGCCTGGAGCGGCGAGGGAAGTCCGAAAAAAAGGCCACGACCTGTGTGCACGACCGCAGAGACTTTACCGTGAACCGGGTCCGTGCGTATGATCCGGGCTCCGAAAGCGGTCCCGATGCACTGGTGCCCGAGGCACACGCCAAGGACGGGCACGGTGGGCGCCGAGGCGCGGATCAGGTCGACAGCGATCCCGGCCTCCGCCGGCGTACACGGACCCGGAGAGATGACGATGTGGGTCGGTTCGAGCGCCAGAAGGCTCGAGACATCGGTCGCGTCGTTCCGGAAGACCTCGACCTGCTCCCCGAGCTGAGCCAGGTAGCGGGCCAGGTTGTGGCCGAACGAATCGTAGTTGTCCAGGAGGACGATCACGGTTCGATCTCCGTGATCGCCGAGATGAGCGCCCGCGCCTTGTCCAGCGTTTCCTCGTACTCGGCCGCGGGATCTGAGTCCGCGATGATGGCTCCGCCCGCGTGAAAGACGATCCGTTCTCCTGCTACGACCGCGATTCGGATGGAGACACTCGTGTCCATGTCGCCGCCGAATCCGAGATAGCCGAACGCTCCGCAGTACGGACCGCGCGCCACCGGCTCGAGCTCCGAGATGATCTCCATCGCCCTGATCTTCGGCGCCCCGGTGACCGACCCCGAAGGAAAGGTCGCCCTCAGGAGGTCCGTACAGTCCCGTCCCTCGAGGAGATCGCCCTCAACGGTGGACACCAGGTGGTGCACGTTCGAGTAGGACTCGAGACGAAAGAGCTCGACCGCCCGCACGGAATCCGCTCGGCATACTCGCGACAGGTCGTTGCGGAGCAGATCTACGATCATCAGGTTTTCCGCCCTGTCCTTGGCGCTCGACGCGAGCTCGGTCGCCAGCAACGTGTCCAGCTCACGATCCGTGCTACGTCGCCTGGTTCCCTTGATGGGGCGCGTCTGAACGTGGCCGGTCGGCGTCACGTGGAGAAACCGTTCGGGCGACGTACTGAGGACGGCGATCTGATCGCCTCTGTAGAAGGAGCCGAAAGGTGCCGGGCTGGCCGCTCGGAGGCGAAGGTACAGGCAACTCGCAGTAACGGAGCTTCGGGCCTCGAATCGCTGCGACAGGTTCACCTGGAAGATGTCGCCCGCGTGGATCCAATCGATTGCCCGTCGAACGGTCCGGCGATAGTCCGGTGGCGAGAACGTGGAGCGCACGCCGGGAGCACCGGGCACTGGAAACGTGCGAGGCGACTCTGTACGTGCAAGGTTCAGCGCTGTTCCCCCGGGGATCCGGTGCTCCGAGGGAGGCCGTCCGCCGGACAGCCATGCCCGGGCCTGCTCGAGTCTGCGCGTGGCCTTGTGGCGACCGGCAGCGTCCGTGTCGGGGAACCCGGTAGAGGCGATCCAGCACCGATTCTCGACCCGATCCCAGCCGATGACGAGGTCGTACAGGCCGACTTCCAGATCGGGAGAACGGATGTCCCGGTAGGCTGCCGCAGGGATTACCTCGAGATCGCCGGCCAGCTCGTATCCGAACAGTCCGCCGGCCCCACCGCAGAATGGTGGCAGTGACTCCTGGCTGGCGAGGCGGTATCGCTCCATCGCTTGCCGAAGCTCGCTGAGAGGATCGTGGGGCGCGGCTCTCATACGCCCTGACTCCACCCACTCCGACTGCCCGGCGCGTCCCCTCAGCACCCGGAATGGATCAACGGCCAGGAACGAGTAACGTCCCCGCCCCGCTGCTTCCGCGAGAGCAGTGTCGAGCCACAGGACCCAGGGATCGTCTGCCAGATCAGCGAACAGTTCTTCGGGACCCGGCGCGTCGCTTACGTCCATCAGCAGCGGCTGGTTCACGCCGCCTCCATCGGGATACACTCCCATGCCGATCCGTTCAACAGTCTCCCAGTGTCCTGACGAAAAAGGCAGACTGGCCCGGCGTCTCCTCGACCTCGATCTCTACCCTGTGAATCCGATCGGGTCCCGCCCGGCTCAGGATCTCGACGAGCCGGCCGCAGAGATACTCGGCGAGTCGTTCCGTCGTGGTATTCGGGATCGGAAGAAGCGCCACATCGGACTCCGGAAACACATACCGGCTGGTCGCGTGCCTTGCCTCCACCTCACCGCCCGTGACCGTCGTCACGTCCAGTTCGGGATTCAGCATCGGGAGGAGCACCCGATGGTCCAGTTCGGAAAGGAGCGATTCCATGTCGCGCTTGAGAGCGATGAAGTCGTACACCAATGAATGGTGATCGAGGTCACCGGAGAGCGTTACGCCGACTCGGTAGTTGTGGCCGTGCAGTGATTCGCACGCGCCGTTGCCATGCGTGATGAAGTGGCCGGCGGCGAATACCAGCATTTCTTTGCCCACGGTGACTCTGTACTCGGTCATTGCACCCGGCTCTCCTGCTTGGATGACTACCAGACTATTGAGACGGTACACTTGGAACCCGATCATCGTACACCAAGTCGGACGTCGGCGCATCCCGGGTCGAGTCGCCGTGCTCTTGCCGCCGCCGCGCGCCACGGGCCAGCTTATGAATGCCGCTGAAGCGCGAACCAGGGTTCTTTAGCAGGCTGCCAGGGAGTCTGAGACCGAGGTACAGGGAAGCGAGGTAGCATGCGCCTCTTCGTGGCCGTGAATTACCCGGCCCGACTGCGCCAGAAGATCGCCCGGCTCTGTCGTCCGCTCGAGGAAGCCGGGATCCCCGGACGGTGGACCGAATCGGACGAGGTACATCTCACCCTCAAGTTCATCGGAGAGGTGCCCAACTCTGAGGTGGATGCGATCTCCAGCCTCCTCGTTGAGGTGGCGGGCCGGTTCCGTCCGTTCGACATGACGTTCGGTCCGATCGGGGCGTTTCCGTCGCCCCGCAGGCCGAGGGTGGTCTGGCTCGGCGTGGAACCGTCGCCCGCGCTGAGGTTCATCAAGGACGACCTCGAGAGGCGGTTCGGGGAGCTGGATATTCCGAGGGAGGAACGTCCGTACCAACCACACGTGACTCTGGGGCGGGTCCCACATGAGGCCGAAGCCGGCGAGTTTCGCCGGCTCGAGGAAATAGCGCGGTCGCTCAAGATCACGGACGAGTACAGGGTGACGCACCTCGATCTGATGCAGAGCAAACTCGGGCCGGCAGGTGCCGTTCATACGCGCTTGGTGGCTGCCCGTCTGGGGAAAAGGGGTTGAGCGCAAGCCGCGCTCGGGGGGTGGAATTGGTCAAGAACTGTCTTTCTCGAATCGGCTGCCTGACGCTGATCCTGGCGGTCGTTGCGGCAGGCTGGTGGTTTCGAGATGATATCGCGGGCTGGTGGAACCGGCTGGAGATCACGGCGTCCTCGCAGCCGAGCGAGGATCTGGCCCGCCGGGCTGAAGAAGAGTTGGGTCGCCTGGCGGAAGCCGGTGGCGCGACCGGCTTGGAGTTGAGTCAGGCCGAGATCCAGAGCCTGCTGACGTATCGTGCCGAGCCCCTCCTGCCGGTCGGGGTCAGCGACCTCCTCGTGGAACTGCGGGACAGCACGCTCCTCGTGTCTGCCCGCGTGGACCCGAAGGAGCTGGATGGCCTGGCATCCCCCGAGTTGGTGGAGCGCATTCTGTCCGATTCAGCGAGAGTCGTGGTGGAGCTGGCGCCGGGCGTGCTCCAGCCGGGAGTCGCGACCATCGAGGTAGTGACTCTCCAGGCCGGATCCGTCGTGGTTCCGTCGATGATGATACCCTGGATTCTCGGGAGCCTCGAGCTGCCCGGTGTCGAGACTACGGGGAAGCTGCTGCTGATTCCACTCCCGGCCCGCGTAGAGCGGTTTGAGGTCGAGAGCGGCGAGCTGATAGTCAGGATCGACCGGGGCGATAGAGACTGACGCGTGCCCTCGGAGGAGCGAGTTGAATCGACGTTGAGCGCGCTTACCAGCTTCCATTGGTATCGTGCGGTCCCGCTGGCACGGGTCCGGCTCGGGAACGCATGATCGAGCGAAGGGGTAGGTTGCCTGACAGCGGGGTAGCCGCTTGAGCCCCGGCTTCGCAAACAGGCCGGATAGATCGTTGTAACGCCGACCCGAATGGTCGGAATCATCGAGAGAGGCGTACAGAGGCATGAGCAAATCCGTGAAGAAGGCGAAACGCGACCAGGAAGCCGAAAACGGTTCGGTCGGACGCTGGCTGTGGGAGTGGACCAAGTCCATCGCGGTCGCCTTCCTGCTGTTCATTCTCGTCAGGACTTTCGTGGTCGAGGCGTTCCAGATCCCGACGGGATCGATGGAGCAGACATTGCTCGTGGGTGACTTCCTCCTCGTCAACAAGATGGTTTACGGGGCGGAGCTGCCGGGAACGGGTGTCCGGCTTCCCGCTATCGACCCCCCCGCCCGGGGAGACATCGTGGTGTTCTCACCGCCCCCTGCGGCGCGGCAGGCGCCGAACACGAATTACGTCAAGCGGATTGTCGGGCTGCCGGGTGACACGCTGCTGATGGTCGAAGGTGTCTTGTATCGCAACGGAGGACAGGTAGTCGAGCCCTACGCGAGACACACGAGGCCTTACGAGGATCCGCGGAGTCCCCAGTTCGACTGGCAGCGCACGTATCTGGTCGAAGGCGGGAGACGACTCCAGGAATATCGTCCGACCAGAGACAACTGGGGACCGATAACGGTGCCGCCGGAGAGTTTTTTCGTCATGGGGGACAATCGGGACAACTCCGAAGACTCGAGGTATTGGGGATTCGTTCCGGACGAGTCCATCAAGGGGCGACCCTTGATCATTTACTTCTCGTACGATCGGAACAAGATAGCGCCGTTTCCGTGGCTGACGGAGATTCGATGGAGCCGGCTGTTCAACCCCATTGATTGACGATCCGGACTGCGTCGCGTGGCGATCGCGTCGACGCGGCCACTTCCCGATATCGTCGAAGACGCGAGGAGCATGGCCCGTAACGCGGACAGCAGCGGCAGTTCCCTGGATCTCTATCTCAAGGAGATCGCCGGGCACCCGATCCTGGAGCGTGAGGACGAGATCCGTCTCGCGCAGGCCATCCGCGATGGCGACGAAGAGGCTCTCAACCGCCTGGTCGCCACGAATCTGCGCTTCGTGGTCACGGTCGCCAAGCGCTACCGGAATCATGGCGTCGCATTCGGCGATCTCGTGAACGAAGGCAACCTCGGGCTCATGCGTGCGGCCCGGCGGTTCGACGAGACCAAGGGAGTCCGCTTCATCTCCTACGCCGTGTGGTGGATCCGGCAAGCCATGATGCAGGCGATCGCCGAGCAGTCGAGGATCGTCCGAGTCCCGGTCGGGCGGATGGACCAGGCGAACAAGGTGGTGCGTACCTCCAGGCGGTTGAGCCAGGAGCTGGGACGCCGTGCGACCGCGGACGAGGTGGGGATGGAGCTGGGGCTGTCGGTGGAAGATATTCAGCGGGCCCTGGGAATGAAGCGCGGATACGTATCCCTGGATGCGCCGGTTCCCGATACGGAAGATACGTCGTTGCTCGAACTGATTCCGGACAGGGAAGGCGAGGAGCCCGATGAGAGGACGCAGCGGGAGGCACTGCGGGACGTCCTCGAAGCCAGCCTGACGCATCTGCCGGAACGTGAGGCGAGCATCCTCAAGCTGTACTTCGGCCTTGACGGCCAGGAGGCGCATACACTGGAGGCGATCGGGCGCAAGTTTTCGGTCAGTCGTGAGCGAATCCGGCAGATCAAGGACCGAGCCCTGGTCCGCCTGAGGCTGGGGGCCACCGGAAGGGTCCTGGAGTCCTTCCGGGACCGGTGACAATTCCTCCACCGCGCGCCTTGACACCCGCAAACACCATCTTTAGCTTGCCCGGCTGCAAGTGGGATGATTCGGCCGCTGCCGCCACGTGCGGGGCGGCCCGCTTTTTCTACCCAGTTTCGAGACGAACGAGCGAAGGCGCCTCCGGTGCTGAGCGAGTGAGGCGATCCGGGAATGAAGACGTATTCGGTAAAGGCGGGCGAAATACAGCGCGAGTGGTTCGTCGTGGACGCCAGGGACCAGGTCCTGGGGCGTCTCGCCACGCGCATAGCTTCCGTTCTCAGGGGCAAGCACAAGCCCACGTTCAGCACGCATCTCGACGTCGGCGACTACGTGGTCGTGGTGAACGCGCGAGACGTGCGCCTCACCGGACGGAAAGCGGAGCAGAAGGAGTACTTCCGTCATAGCGGTTACATGGGCGGCGAGCGTCTGATTCCGTTCCAGACGATGATCTCGAAGCACCCCGAGCGTGTGATCGAGCGCGCGGTCAAGGGAATGCTCCCGAAGAACACGCTCGGACGACAGATGGCGCAGAAGCTGAAGGTGTACGCGGGAGAAGATCACCCGCACGCCGCACAGCGGCCGAAGCCGCTGGATGTGTGAAGGACCCGAAGATCAACGACACGGAGGAAATTTGGCGGACAGCACGACATACCAGGCGGTAGGCCGGCGCAAGTCGGCGGTAGCGCGCGTGTGGCTTCGGCCCGGTGAAGGCTCGTGGAGCATCAACGGTCGGGACATCGACGACTATTTTCCGCTTGAGCGGCATAGGGGAGTGGTAGCGAAGCCGTTCGAAGTGACGGGCACTGAGGGCCAGTTTGGCGTCCACGCCCGTATTTCGGGCGGAGGACCGTCTGGCCAGGCCGATGCGCTTCAGCTGGCCGTGGCCCGTGCCATTCTGTCGTCCGATGAAGACATGCGGACCACACTCAGGTTGCACGACCTCCTGACGAGAGATCCGAGGGTTGTCGAGCGTAAGAAGCCTGGTCAGCCGAAGGCCCGCAAGCGTTTCCAGTTCTCCAAGCGGTAGACAAGCCGCGGCGAAGCCGAACCCGAGCAGCGAGTTATCGATAGCATGTCAGAAGTCGGTCTGAAGGATCTGCTACAGGCAGGAGTACACTTCGGCCACCAGACGCACCGCTGGAATCCGAAGATGCGTAAGTACATCTTCGCCGAGCGGGGCGGCATCTACCTGATCGACCTGAAGAAGACCCTCCGGGAGCTGAATCGGGCATGTGATCTCGTGAACGAAGTCGTGCGAGGCGGAAACAACGTTCTCTTCGTCTGCACCAAGACGCAGCTCAAGGGCCCGGTGAGAGCCGAGGCCGAGCGCGCGGGTGCGTTCTACGTGACCGAGCGCTGGCTCGGCGGCATGCTTACGAACTTCCAGACGATGAAGAAGAACATCCGGCGGCTCAAGGATCTCGAGCGTGGAGCGGAAGAGGGCGCGTTCGAGTTCTACACGAAGAAGGAGCGCCTGCTCCTCGATCGGGAGCGCGGGAAGCTCGAACGTTACCTGTCCGGCATCAAGGACATGACCCGGCTTCCCGGTCTCGTCTTCGTGGTCGACGCGAACAAGGAAGACATCGCCGTTCGCGAGGCGAGCCGCCTGGGTATTCCGGTGGTGGCGATAGCTGACACGAACGCCAATCCGGACATGTTGACGATCGCGATCGCGGGCAACGACGATGCGATTCGGTCCGTCTCTCTGATCACTGGCGTGATCGTGGACGAGATTCTCATGGCTCGTCGGGAGGCACCGGAGGCTAGCGCGGCGCAGGACGAAGGCACGGCCTTTACCTATTCCTCGGATGTGGGTGGCGCCGAGGCGGCGGTCTCCAGTAAGCGGAAGCGTCCGAAGCGCCGGCCGCGGCCCGAGCTCATCAAGCGACGGCTGCATGCGTCAGATCCTGAGGCCGGGTCACCCGAGGCCGAGCTCGCCGAGGCGGCAGAGCTTGTCGAGGCGGTAGAGCTTGTCGAGGCGGCAGAGCTTGTCGAGGCGGCAGAGCTTGTCGAGGAGACGATATCCGGCGACAGCGATTCCGAGCCCGCAGTTGAAGAGGTCGTCGAGATCGCTGAGATGGTGGCCACTACTGCGGAAACGGATACGGGCGAAGACGGGGAGAAGAAAGACCCCGGCTCACCCTGAGCGGCGCGAAACGGTGGGCCACTTCGGTGGCCCATTTTTTTTGTGGGGACATAATGACGGGGGCGCGACGAGGCGCTACAGATAGAGAAACGTGCTTGGGAAGGAAATAGAGAAATGTCAGGAATCACGGCCAAAGCGGTGAAGTCCTTGCGCGACCGAACGGGCGCGGGAATGATGGACTGCAAGCGGGCTCTTCAGGAGTCCGGCGGCGACGAGGAGCAGGCGATCGACATTCTCCGCCAATGGGGCGCCGCGAAAGCCGCCAAGCGGGCCGAGCGCCAGATGTCCGAGGGCATCGTGGCCATCTCGCAGGGCGACTCCGGTGTCGGCATGGTGGCGGTGACGAGCGAGACGGACTTCGTGGCGCTTAACAAGGATTTTCAAGACTACGCATCGCGGCTGGCCGCCGCCGTCCAGGCCGCGGACCTCGCCGATGGAGAGATCCTGACCGGTTCCGAGCTGCTGGAACGTGACGACTTCGTGACGCTGGCCGACGAGTTGTCCTCGCTGCGCACTACGATCGGCGAGAACCTCGAGGTACAGAAGGCGGTCCGGATGGCAGCCGACGAGGCGGGGGCGATAGGTTTGTACCTGCACTTCGGAGGTCGGATCGGAGTGGTGGTGCAGGTGGACGGTCCGGCTGACGCGGTTTCAGGCCTGGGCCGAGATCTGGCCATGCATGTGGCGGCGACGAACCCGACGGGCGTGTCGCCGGACGACATTCCGGAAGAGGACAGAGACCGCGAGCGGGCCTTTCTCATAGAGCAGGCCAAGTCCGAAGGAAAACCGGATCATATTGCCGAGAAGATCGTCGAGGGTCGAATGCGCAAGTACTTTGAAGAGAACTCGCTGCTCAAGCAGGGATTCGTCAAGGACCCTGACACGACCATTGAGAGTCTCGTCGCGAGTCATGGTCCCGATGTGAGCGTTCGCCGGTTCGTACGCTTCGCGATCGGAGGATAGGAGAGGAGCGCGTGGCCGAATTGAAATACCCCCGGGCCGTGGTCAAGGTCTCGGGCGAATCGCTCGCGGGCGACCGGGGATTCGGGATCGAGCCGGAGGTCGTTGACCGTCTCGTGCTCGAGGTCGAGGCGGTCCACAAGGCGGGTGTGCGGCTGGGGATCGTGGTCGGGGGTGGCAACATTGTCCGGGGCGCGGTCGCCAGCCAACAGGGCATGGACCGGGTTTCCGCCGACTACATGGGCATGCTGGCCACGGTGATCAACGCACTCGCGCTGCAGGACGCCCTGGAGCGCCACGGCGTCGAGTCGCGCGTGATGACGGCGATCCGAATGGAGCAATTGGCCGAGCCCTACATCCGCCGGAGAGCCCTTCGTCACCTGGAGAAGAACCGGGTCGTGATCTTCGCCGGTGGGACGGGCAATCCGTACTTTTCGACCGACACCGCAGCCGTTCTGCGGGCGATCGAGATGGAGGCCGATGTCATCCTGAAGGCCACAAAGGTCGATGGCGTCTACTCTGCCGACCCGGTCAAGGAGCCGGAGGCTGAATTCCTTCCCGATCTCACCTACCGTGATGTGATCAACAAGGAGCTCGGGGTGATGGATGCCGCGGCCGTGTCCCTGTGCAGGGACAACGACCTGCCCGTCATCGTGCTCAACATCCGCAGGCCGGGCGCGATCCTCGCCGCCCTCCGTGGTGAGAGGATCGGTACACTCGTAACCTGAATGGGGAGGGAGATGAGATGCTGAGCTCGATGCTGAAGGAAGCCTCCCATCAAATGGACCGGAACCTAGAGGCCATTTCACGTGAATTCCAGGGGGTCCGGACAGGGAAGGCGACGCCGGCTCTCCTGGATACGGTGCAGGTGGACGCCTACGGCTCCAGGATGCCGCTCAAGCAGACGGCCACGGTGACCGCGCCGGAGCCGCAGATGCTGGTCGTGCAGCCGTGGGACACCAACCTGGTCGGGACTGTCGCGAAGGCCATCCAGTCTGCGGATCTGGGCCTCAATCCGTCGGTGGACGGAAACGTGATCCGGGTCAGCATTCCGCTCCTTACCGAGGAGAGGCGCAAGGAGATGGTGAAGGTGCTCCACCGGATTACTGAGGAGGGCCGGGTTGCCGTGCGCCACGCCCGCCACAAGGCTAAGTCCGACATCGAGCGTCAGAAGAAGGATGGCGAGATCGGCGAGGACGAAATGCGCCGCGAGCTGGAAAAGTTGCAGGAGCTGACGGCTGGCCACATCACCAAGCTGGATGCCATGCTGGAGCGGAAGGAAGCCGAGGTGATGGAGGTATGACGGCGATGACCGACGTGGCGGGCGATGCCGGAATGAGCGACTCGAAGGCGATTACGCCGAACGTGGGACTTCCGGGTCGACTGGACATGCGACGCGCGCTCGACATCTACGTGGCGGGCAGGAACCGGACCCTGAGCCCGGAGGAAAAGGTGAGCCAGGTCCGGGGGACGGCAGAGGCTTCCTTCGCCTCTCCAGTGACGGGCCCGCAGCGGGGGGAGCTGACGGGCGACACGGCGTCCATTTCCGTGCCGCACCAGCTCCGATTTGACCGGAACGCGGGGATCTGGCATGGCCGACCCGGAGTTCAGGAGAGTGGAGGACCGTCGGCCTGAGCCCGAGTCCCAGCATCTCCCGCCCGGATCTTGCGGCCCGCTTCAGGACCTGCCTGCACGCTCATCCGGATCTCATCCCGGAGGACGCCATGGTGATGGTGGCGTTCTCGGGCGGTCCCGACTCGATGGCACTGCTGCACCTGCTCCGCGATCTGGCGTCCGAGGCGGATCTGCGGCTGGAGGCGGCCCACTTCGATCACGGGAGCCGATCTGACTCGCGAGAGGAGTCCCGGCGGGTCGTAGACATGGCCGCTGGCCTCGGCGTTCGTTGCCACGTGGGCGGACCGCCGAACCGGCCGGGGACAACACAGGCGAGCCTCCGGATCACCCGCTACCGGTGGCTCGAGGAAGTGCGGAGGGACCTGGGTGCGGCCAGGATCGCCGTCGGGCATCACGCGGACGACCAGGCCGAGACCGTGCTGTTCCGGCTCATGCGGGGAACGGACGTGAGGGGCCTGGCGGGGATCCCGATCCGGCGCGGGCAGATCGTCCGCCCACTGCTCCCGTTGCGTCGGTACGAGATCGTTCACTATCTGAAGTGCGTCGGAGCGTCCTGGATCTCCGACCCATCGAATATGGACCGGCGGTGGACGAGGGCCAGAATCCGTGCCGACATCATGCCGGAGCTGGAGCGGCGACTGCCCGACGTGGTTCCACGCCTCGTATCACTCGGGAAGGCAGCGGCCTCAACTGACAGACTCTACGACCGGGCCGCCATGGCCCTCCTGCACGCTGCGGTGCTCGAAGCAACTCGGGCCGACGCTGTCCACCTTCGACGGGAGGTTCTGATTCGGGCGGATCCGGAACTTCTCGCCCGGGCGCTGCGTCGAATCGCGCGCGCCAGGGGCGTCATTCCTACACATGGAGGAACCCGCGCTGCCGTCGAGTTTATCAGCGAGGGCCGCAGCGGTGGGCGCGTGATGCTCGGGGGAGGCCTGGAAGTAGCACGGGAGTACGACCGCGTCATCATCTCCGGGAAGCCCGAACCCGCCGACGCGAAACCGCTTCTGGTGCACCCTGGACCGGGGGGCGGCTCTCTTCGGCTCGGCAGTCGGGCTTTCGACGTGCGCTGGAGGGCGGTTTCCGCCGCGGCCAGACAGATGGACCGGATTGCCGTGGCCGTGCCGCTTGGTCATTATCCATTGGTGTTCCGGGAGTGGCGACACGGAGATCGAATTCGCCTGCCGGCGGGCACGCGAAAGGTCAGCCGGTTGTTCGGCGATCGGAAGGTTCCCGTCCGGGAGCGCTCCCATGTTCCGGTCCTGGCCGATATGACGGGAAACGTCCTGTGGGTGCAGGGGCTGGCCACGGCCGTGACGGACGAGCGCGTCGATTACGAAGAATCTCTGCTGGAGTTCGAACTGAGACATGAGTGATTACGCTCAGGCCGGTGCGCCGTATTTGACGGAAGAAGGCCTGATGGCACGAACGGGCGGCCGTGAGCTCAAGCGGGTCGTGTTCAGCGCACAGGACATCGAGCGTCGCGTCCGCGAAATGGCTGGTGAGATAACCCGGCACTACGTGCCCGATGACGACGTGCTGATCCTGGGTCTGCTCAAGGGATCGTTCATCTTCCTCAGCGATCTGGTCCGCCACATCGACCGGCCGCTGCACGTCGACTTCATAGTAGCATCCAGCTACGGAGCGGGGACGACGTCCTCGGGAGACGTGAAGCTCCTGTACGATCCGACCGCGCCGATCGAGGGGCGCCACATCGTCCTCGTCGAGGACATCGTGGACAGTGGGAACACGATAAACCGCCTTACAAGTGCGCTGGAGAGCCGGTCGCCGGCGTCGATCGAGCTCTGTGCGCTGCTTCACAAGCACATTGCGCAAGACCTCGTTCTGCAACCGCGTTGGCTCGGATTCGATGCGCCGCCGGAGTTCCTGGTCGGTTACGGGCTTGATCATGCTGAAGACTTCCGTCATCTCCCGTTTGTGGCCAGCATTTAGTGCGTGGGGAAGGGAACCGTAGAGGAATGAAGACGTGGCGATAACGAAACCTGACGACGGCAGCAAGGAACAGAAGACCGGGCGCTTCCTGCGCACGGCGTCCTTCTGGGCGCTCGTCATATTGATCCCACTGGCCATTTTCCAGGTCATGGATACCAGCCGCCAGGTGCAGCGCGAGCTCACGTACACCGAGTTTCGCGAGCAGCTGGAGGCCGAGAACATCAACTCCGTGACCTTTTCGGAGGGCCGCAAGGTAGAGGGCGAGCTCGTGACGCCCCTGCAGGTGGACGGCCAGCCCATCTACCAGTTCCACACGCTGCTTCCTACCGAGGCCAGCCAGGAGCTCCTGGACGTCCTGGAGGTGGCTGGGGTCGAGGTGAAGGCGGAGGAAGCAGGCACCAACTGGGTGGGCTACCTGATTTCAGTCCTGCCGTGGATTCTGATCATCGGACTGTGGTTCTTCTTCTTCCGGCAGATGCAGGCCGGTGGATCCAAGGCCTTCAGCTTCGGGAAATCGCGCGCGAAGCTCATCACAGGGGACACGCCTCAGGTGACGTTCGCCGACGTGGCTGGAGCGGATGAGGCGAAGGAAGAGCTCCAGGAGATCATCGAATTCCTGAAGGACCCGGCCAGGTTCCAGCGCCTCGGCGGCCGGCTGCCGAAGGGCGCACTCCTCGTGGGCGCGCCCGGAACCGGTAAGACACTGCTCGCCCGCGCTGTGGCTGGTGAAGCGGATCGTCCGTTCTTCTCGATGAGCGGTTCAGATTTTGTTGAGATGTTCGTCGGCGTCGGAGCCAGCAGGGTCCGGGACCTGTTCGAGCAAGGTAAGTCACACGCTCCGTGCATTATCTTCATCGACGAGATCGATGCGGTGGGCAGGCACAGGGGCGCCGGCCTGGGAGGCGGGCACGACGAGCGGGAGCAGACGTTGAATCAGCTCCTGGTGGAGATGGACGGCTTCGAGTCCAACGAAGGGGTTATCCTTCTGGCCGCGACCAACAGGCCCGACGTGCTGGACCCGGCATTGCTGAGACCCGGGCGTTTCGATCGCCAGATCATCGTCGACATCCCCGACGTCAATGGCCGCGAAGGCATTCTGAGGGTGCACACGAAAGAGATTCCGCTTTCGGACGACGTCAACCTGAAGGTGCTCGCCAAGGGGACACCGGGTCTCTCCGGCGCGGACCTGGCGAATATCGTCAACGAGGCCGCGCTCCTCGCTGCCCGGACCAACAAGGACCGGGTGGAGATGGTGGACTTCGAGAACGCCAAGGATAAGGTCATGCTCGGGGCCGAGCGCCGGAGCATGGTGATCTCGGACGAGGAGCGGCGGGTGACGGCCTACCACGAGGCTGGACATGCCGTGATCGCCCGGCGGGTTCCCGGGCTCGACCCTCTGCACAAGGTCACGATAGTGCCGCGGGGGCAAGCCCTCGGCCTCACCGCGTCGCTTCCAGAGGAAGACCGGCACAATTACACGAAGGGGTGGCTGGAGGGGCAGCTCGTCATGCTGTTCGGCGGTCGGGTGGCCGAGTTGCTCGTATTCGGGCCGGCGCAGATTACGACCGGCGCTGGGAACGACATCGAGAGGGCCACGGGCATCGCTCGCCGGATGGTGACCCAGTTCGGAATGTCCGAGGCGCTGGGACCGGTCGCGGTCGGCGAGCAGGAACACGAGATCTTTCTCGGTCGCGAGTTCAGCCAGCGCCGCGAGATCTCCCAGAAGACCGCAGAGCTCGTGGACGCTGAGATCAGGCGCATCGTCAGCGAAGCCTACTCCAGGGCGGAGGAGGTCATCACGGCGAATCGCGACCTGTTGAACAGGATCGCAGAAGCTCTTCTGGAGCGGGAGACGCTGGACGCGGAAGACGTCCACATCCTGGAGGAAGGTGGTGAGCTGCCACCCCTCAACGACCTGGAGCCGGCGCAGCTCGCGACGCCGCCGGTGGCCCCCGAGGCCGGGCGCTCGGACGAGTCGCCGCTCGAGGATGTCGGGGGCGAGCCTTCGCCCGCACTCGCCTGAGCTTCGCGATGCCGGTCGAGAGCGCGCCAGTCGGTACCGATCCGAATTGTTGGTTGGTGCAGGGTGGCGAGTTCCAGACCCAGCGTCCGCTGATACTGGGCGTGCTTAACCTGACCCCTGATTCATTCTCCGACGGAGGGAACCACACGGATCCCGCGGTGGCCCTCGCCCGGGCGGAGCGGATGATCGAGGAGGGAGCCGACCTGATTGACGTCGGGGGCGAGTCTACGCGGCCGGGAGCCGCATCGGTCGACGCCGATGAAGAATGGCGTCGCATTGGTGTGGTCGTCGAGGAGTTGGCGCGTCGGGGGGTTCCGGTGTCGATCGACACGACCAAGTCGAGCGTGGCGCGACGTGCGGTGGACGCCGGCGCGGCAGTGTTGAACGATGTGTCGGGGCTACGATTCGATCCGGCGCTGGCCGGCGTCGCGGCGGAGAGCGGAGCGGGCCTCATACTCATGCATTTGCGCGGCACGCCGCGCACGATGCAGCGGAATGTGGCATACGAGGACCTCCTCGGCGAAGTGATGGCTATTCTCGGGCGATCAATCGAGACGGCGGAACACGCGGGATGTCACCGTGCGCAGCTCGTGATCGATCCGGGCATCGGCTTCGGCAAGTCGACCGAAGGCAATTTGCAGCTTATCGCCGGGGTCGGCCGTCTACTGGAACTGGGCCGGCCGGTGATGGTGGGACCATCTCGTAAGTCATTCATTGGCAAAATATTGGATGTTCCGATCGACGAGCGCTTGGAAGGCACGATCGGAGCGTGTGTGGCGGCGTTGGAACGAGGCGCGCGAGTGTTCCGCGTGCACGACGTGATCGAGGTTCGCCGGGCGCTCGATCTCGCATGGGCTGTCCGGACAGTCGGGGTCTGAGCAGGTCTTCATGGGAGCGATTCTCGATTACCTGGGCTTCCTGCTCGATCAGTTCGCGTGGAAAGACCTCGTGGAGATCCTGGTCGTGGCCTGGCTCGTATACCGGATTCTCCTCATGTACACGGGGACACGGGCCTTTCAGGTTCTCCTCGGCTTCGTCTTCCTCGTCTCCGTGTACGTTCTCGCCCAGGCCGCCGGGCTGCGCCTGATCCCGTATATCCTCTCGCAGGTATTCACGTACGGCGCATTCGCGTTGATCGTGATCTTTCAGCAGGAGATCCGGACCGCGCTCGCCCGTCTCGGTCGCTCACGGTTGTTCCAGTTGTTCGCGCGGCGGGAGCAGCGGGAGGTGGTAGAGGAGATCGTCCGGGCCACGGATCGGCTGGCCAAGGCCAAGATCGGCGGGATCATTGCGATCGAGAGGCAGGTCGATCTGGCGAATCACGTGGATCACGGGACTCCCATCAACGCCCAGGTAACAGCCGAGCTTCTCACGACGATTTTCACTCCATATTCTCCTCTGCATGATGGCGCCGTCATTGTAAGGCGGGACCAGGTCGCCTATGCCGGTTCCGTCATCCTCCGCCTGTCCGAGTCGCCGACGCTCGACCGCACGCTGGGCACACGCCACCGGGCGGCGCTCGGACTGTCCGAGGAAACGGACGCCCTCGTCGTCGTTATCTCCGAGGAAACCGGACAGATCTCGCTGGCACACCGCGGGTTACTGCACCGAGGCCTCCGGCCGGACGAGCTGGAGGCACGTCTGGCGGCCGGTGGTGAGGAGGAGTCGCTGGCGCCGGTGTCGGGCCAACTGTCGGGCGCGAACCCGACAGACCGATCGGGTGTAGTAGCGGCTGGAAGCGATACACGCGGCTGAATCGCGTTGACGACGCCTTCGCGCCCCGGTAAACTATGTCCTCTTGGAGCGGATTCATCCGCTGTGTCAACGGACAACCGGAGATGGTCGGGTGCAAGACACCAGCTATGAACTGCTGACGATCTTCCGCGACGGGGGTTTCATGATGGTGCCCCTGGTCCTGTGCTCCCTGGTGGCGCTGGGTGTGATCCTCGCCAAGGGGTGGACTCTGCTCGTGGCGCACATCGATTCGCAGAAGCTCCTGAAGCAGATCGAGGAGCTCGGCACCAAGGGTCGACTCGACGAGGCCATGAAGACGGCGCGTGAGACGCGGGGACCGGTGGCCGCGATCCTGGTATCGGGCCTGACGCGCGTGAAAGACGAGCAGAGAGGCAAGGACATCGAGAAAGCGATCTCCACGACGGGCACGATCGAGCTCGATTTCCTGGAGCGGGGCATGAACGTCCTGGCGACGATTGCCAACGTCGCGCCAATGCTCGGCTTTCTGGGCACGGTCATCGGGATGATCGCGGCGTTTGCGGCCATCGAGGAGGCGGGCCAGGTAGAGCCGTCTCTGGTAGCGTCGGGCATCAAGGTGGCGCTGATCACGACGGCCGCTGGTCTGTCGATCGCCATTCCGGTCAACATCTTCTACAACTGGTTCGTCAGCCGTATCGATACCCTGATCATGGACATGGAGAAGGGGGCCCAGGCCGTTCTGGATCTGATCTGGAACGCCGAGGCGCGGAAGAGGGCGAGCGTCGGCTCGACCGACCAGGACTGATTGTGCGCATGCCGCAAAGCGAGGTGGATGGAACATGCCGATTCTGAATCGCAAGCAGCGGGTGTCTGACGAGATCCCGACGGCTTCGATGGCGGACATCGCCTTCCTCCTGCTGGTCTTCTTCCTCACCACCACGGTGTTCAACGAGGAAAAAGGCCTGCCGATCGTGCTTCCCGAGCAGTCGGAGGAGCAGGAGGTCTCGGCGAAGAACCTCATCTTCTTCATCGTGCAGCCTGACGGCACGGTCGTCGTGAAGCGGGGTGAAAGCGAGCAGGAACAGGTGGTTCAGTATCGCCAGGTCGAGATCATCCTGCGCCAGGAGCTGGCGCAGAACAGTAACCTGATCGCTGCCTTGAAGACGCATCCGAACGCGGCGTACCGGCACATGGTCAACGTGCTGGACGAGGTCAAGAAGGCGGGAGCCGAACGCATCTCGCTCCAGGTTCTGGAGGAATAGGGCATGGCGGCGAAGAAGAAGGGGTTCAAGCGGAAGTCAGGCGCGAGCAGCGAAATCCCGTCGTCGTCGATGGCGGACATCGCGTTCCTGCTGTTGATCTTCTTCATGGTCTCGACGGTGTTCCGCAAGGAGAAGAAGCGGCACATTGAGTGGGTGACCGCGGAGTCGACGGAGAAGATCGACGAGAAGCGGAAGAACATCCTCCACATCTGGGTCGAGCAAGACGGGACGGTCTACATCAACGACCAGATCGTGCCCTACGACAACATCTCAGACATTATTCGGCCCATTTACGCGGAGAACCGTGAGCTGGTGGTCGCGATCCGGGGAGACCGGGACGTGCCCTACAATCAGATCAACACGATCACGGAACAACTCCAGGCGGCGGGCGCCGTCCGAGTAACGTTCGCGACGCGGGTGGAGCAGCGGGTCCAGAGGGCCAGGAGGTAGTCGGAATGAGCCCACACGACGAACAACTCATCACGCCCAGGGACGAGGCCCGTAAGGCCCGGGCAGCAAAGCGAGCGAGCGCCGCCGCCTTTCTCCCGGCCAACGACCGCTTCAAACAGAGCTACTCCGCCGTGATGTACCTGGGCGTGATCGTGGCCACAGCCCTTCATTTCGCGGTATTCGAGTGGTTCCCGCAGCTCGAAGCGGCCGATCTCGGGGTGGTTTCGGAGGAGCTGTCGGCGATCGAGCTCCCGCCCGAGGTGAGGATTCCACCGCCGCCAGAGCAGATTGCCCGCCCGGCTACGCCCAGGGTCGCCGAAGCCGACGTGAGCGAGGACATTACGATCGCTCCGACCACGTTCGAGGACAACCCGGTCGAAAACCTTCCGCCGCCGCCTGCGGGCGCCGACCCGGAGGCCACGCCGTCGTACATCGCGCGCGACGTGGAGCCACGCCTCAAGAACGGACGTGACATCAGACGGCTCCTCGAGCGCCTGTATCCGCCGATGCTCAAGGAAGCCGGGATCGGTGGCCGTGTGCTGCTCTGGGTGTTCGTGGACGAGCACGGAAAAGCGGTTCGCTCGCAGATCAACACGTCGAGCGGATATCCAGCCCTGGACAACACGGCGGCGCAGATCGTGGAGCAAATGGAGTTCTCGCCGGCGATGAATCGTGACAAACCGGTCGGTGTCTGGATTGCCCAGCCGATCGACTTCAGCGTCACGCGTTAGCAGGTCGCTGAAGAAGCCCGGGTGGCCGCGCGTTTTCGCGCACATTGAACCGTGTGAGCCGCTCGCCTTCCGGCGGGCGGCTCCTTCTATCTGAGGCAGGTCTCTGAACGACCCTGGGTGGTCGTTCGCATGGGTCTTGCCGAGGCGGGAGTCCGTTCGTCCGTTGCCGCTCCCGGTTGCCCGAGGTACACTCCCGCCGTGAACGAACAACTGCTCAGGCACAACGTCGAATCCACCCGGGAGCGAATCGCTCTCGCGGCGGAAAGGTCGGGGCGCTCGATTGACGACGTGGAAGTCCTGCCGATCACGAAGGGACACGCGCCTGAAGTCGTTTTGGCGGTGGCCCGCCAGGGGTTCACGGCAATCGGGGAGAACCGGGTCGCTGAGGCAGAGGCCAAGCTGGCCGCGCTGGGACGGCTCGGGCTCCGGTGGCACATGGTCGGACTCCTCCAGCGCAACAAGGCGGCTGGGGCCATCGCCACGTTTGACGTGATCGAGTCGGTCGATTCGATCCGGCTCGGGAAACGACTCCAGCTTGAGGCCGAGCGATCCGCCTCCGAGAGTGTGGCCGTGCTCGTGCAAGTGAATGCGGGAGGCGACGGGCAGAAGAGTGGATTCGCGTCGACCGAGCTGGTCGACGCAGTCGGCGAGCTTAGTGAGCTGAATCGCGTCAATGTGCTGGGACTGATGACGATGGCTCCGTTCACGAGCGACGAGCATGTGCTGCGGCACACGTTCGAACTGGCCAGACAGTGCTTGGAGCGCTGTCAGCATGAGTTGGCGGGTTTCCACGGGCGTGTCCTGTCGATGGGAATGAGCAACGACTTCGAGATTGCGGTCGAGGAGGGCAGCACGGAGGTCCGTCTCGGGACCGTACTGTTGGGCGACAGACCGGAGGGACGATGATGGATCTGACTCCGCTGGATGTGCGAAAGAAGAAAGAGGACCTGCGACGAACCGTTCGTGGATATGATCCGGCACAGGTCGACGCGTTTCTCGACCTCGTAGCGGATCGTCTCGATCACCTGGTCCAGACGGAGGTTCGCCTCACCGAGCAGGCCTCGATGCTGCACGAGAGACTGGCCTCGTTCGAGGAGCGGGAGAGAGCCCTGAACGAGGCCCTTATCGCGGCGCAGGAGCTCCGTGAGGAAGCGCGCTTCCAAGCCGAGAAGTCGGCGGACATTCGATTGCAGGAGGCCGATCATGAGGCGAAGCGGCTGGTCAGCGACGCGCGGGGCGCCGTGGACGACTCCGAGCGCCTGCTCGCCGACCTCCATGCCCGCCGGGCCAGCTACCTGCGCGGCCTGAGATCGCTGCTCGAGCGCTTCATCGAGGAGGTCGCCTACGAGGAAAGTCGACTCGCGGGGGTCCCTGCAGGGGCTGGTGTCGCACCCGCTGCGGGGGACGGCGGTAACTCCACTGAGCCCGAGGTGTCGGAACCTGACCACGAGGATACGGGCCCCGCTTGACCGGCCTCGTACGCGCTGTGGTATTCCGTACGTGACAACCCGAAACGCGGAATTCGAACGCCCATGACGTACCGACCACTTCCTGCCAGCGTCGTCGCGCTGGAAGACGAGGTCCAGAGAACCTGGGAGGACGAGGACACATTCCACCGGAGCCTCGAGCTCCGGCGGGGCGCGCCCGAATTCGTGTTCTACGAAGGGCCGCCCACGGCGAACGGCAGACCGGGCGTCCATCACATCATCTCGCGCACCATCAAGGACACGGTAGCCCGGTATCGTGCAATGACGGGCTGGCACGTGACTCGAATCGCCGGCTGGGATACTCACGGGCTTCCCGTGGAGATCGAGGCGGAGAAGCAGCTCGGCATTTCTGGAAAACCGGAGATCGAGCGAATCGGAATCGCGCGTTTCAACCAGGTATGCCGCGAGAACCTGTTCACCTACAAGGAGGACTGGGAGCTGTTATCTCGGCGTATCGGCTACTGGCTGGATTACGAGAACGCGTACATGACGTGCACCCCGGAGTACGTCGAATCCGTGTGGTGGGCCCTCGCTGAGATTCATCGCAAGGGCCTCCTCTACAAGGGATACAAGGTGCTGCCATACTGTCCGCGGTGCGGCACCGGTCTCTCGAGTCACGAGGTCGCGCAGGGATACCGGGTAGTGTCCGAGCCGTCGGTGTACGTCAAGTTCCGGCTTGAGGACGATCCAGGTGGAGCCTCGATCCTCTCCTGGACGACGACGCCGTGGACGCTTCCGGGGAACGTGGCTCTCGCCGTGGGCGAGGACATCGATTACCTGCGGGTACGGATCCGCGAACCGCGCGAGGACGATACGTCCTCCGCTGGATTCCCGAAGGGCGCGAGTCCGGGCGAAGAGCTGATCGTGGCGTCCGAGCTGGTGCCCGACGTTCTCAGGCATCCTTACGACGTCGTCGAGGTCGTGACCGGGGCCGACCTGGTGGGGAAGAGGTACCGACCCCTGTTTCCGGGAGCTGTGGATGCTGGCGGAAACGACAGGGCGTGGACCGTGCTCGCGGCTGATTTCGTCACGACCGAGGAGGGCACGGGAATCGTCCACACAGCAGTCATGTACGGAGAGGACGACTTCAACCTGGGAACCAGGGAGAGACTCCCGATGCAGCACACGGTGGACCCGGACGGCCGATTCGTCGACCGGGTGCCCGACGGCCTCGGTGGCCGTTTCGTCAAGGATGCTGAGACGGACCAGATGATCATCAATGGGCTCGCGGACTCCGACCTCTTGTATCGCAGGCAGATGTACGAGCACAGCTATCCACATTGCTGGCGCTGCGACAGCGCGTTGCTCTACATGGCACGAGACTCGTGGTACATCCGCACGACCGCGGTTAGGGAGAGGCTGCTGGAGAACAACGCGGCGGTCGACTGGCACCCGCCCGAGATCGGAACCGGCAGGATGGGCGAGTGGCTATCGGGCAACGTGGATTGGGCCATATCGCGCGATCGATACTGGGGGACGCCCCTCCCGGTCTGGGTCTGCGACGCCGACGAGTCGCACGTCCACGTGATCGGGTCGTTTGCCGAGCTCGGTGAGTGTGCGGGCGGAATTCCGACCGACTTCGATCCGCATCGTCCCGAGATCGACTCCATGACCTGGTCCTGCTCCGAGGAAGGCTGCTCCGGCACCGTACGGAGGGTGCCGGAAGTGATGGACGCGTGGTTCGATTCGGGCTCCATGCCGTTTGCCCAGTGGCACTATCCGTTCGAGAACGAGGACGTGTTTGCGACCCACTTCCCGGCGCATTTCATAGCGGAGGGAGTCGATCAGACGCGAGGTTGGTTCTATTCGCTCCTCGCGATCTCGACCCTGGTGTTCGACAGTTCGGCGTATCTAAGCGTCGTCGTCAACGATCTGATCCTGGACGAGCACGGCCAGAAGATGTCCAAGTCCCGAGGGAACGTGGTGGATCCCTGGGAGGCCGTTGCCGAGCACGGAGCGGACGCGATCCGGTTCTATCTCCTTTCCTCGAGCAACCCATGGCTTCCGAAGCGCTGGGACGGCGAGGCCCTGAAGGAGACGAACCGCAAGCTGTTCGACACCCTTCGGAGCACTTATCGCTTCTTCGCGATGTACGCAGACCTGGAAGACTGGAGGCACGAAGACTCTGGAGCGGATACTGTGTCGGTTAGAGATCCGATCGA